>Ga0247670_1000049_pt1 | contig 41294 bp, 45 predicted proteins | sample CNK11_metaG_FD_183042 | JGI IMG/M metagenome (GOLD analysis project Ga0247670, IMG submission 183042) | Soil microbial communities from Purdue University Martell Research Forest, Indiana, United States - CNK11 | ecosystem: Environmental > Terrestrial > Soil > Temperate forest > Bulk soil...
AAAATCTTAAGCCCATTACCCAACTGCAATGCAGTAGAAAACCGCCCAGCTTTCACAGGATAAATCCACATGGAAATTAACTCTCTACTGCATCGTTCCGGCTTAGGCAGCATGGATATAGGTCGCGGCCACGACGGCAATATACAGGCTGTGATAATAGTGCAGAGTAAAATAGCCGTGGCTACTGCAATCAGACTCCCGAAAATGAGCGTCGCACGCGGTGTCAAATCACGGCGACAAGATAGAACAATGGCATAAACCAGCAGAGGCAATGGGAAAACGAGCATCCAAGTATGTGGATAAAAAGTATGGCGAGTGATCGCTGGCAATGCTTCAGGTAAGTATCCGTTCAAGACGGCACCGACAAGCAGCGAAGACAATGCCCAGGAAGCGAGGCAAACCACCACAAACACCACCATGAAAAGCCATACAAATTTTTTCATAAGCGCGTCATGCTGCCTAACGAAAAAAGCTGAGCCTCGCCGCCAAATCTGTCAACCGCGAATGCGGAACCGAAAGCGTAATCGGCGTTGGCTCCGGCGACTTTAGGCCGGTCACTTTGAAACGAACATTTCATAACCATGTTGCCTGATTAGTGTGGTGGCGCGATCGCGATACTCAGGCGGAACGCTCAGCGGGTAACTGGGATAACCAGTTGCAACGATCCAAGCTGGAATGCCCTCGTCCTGCATAACTCGCATCATCTTACGTGCGCTCCAAGTTGTGTGAAACCGCGCGACCTCAACCCATCCTGTGCGGTCGATAATTGCAGCAGTCGGTGGCGGGGCATGCTGACATCCGATGATGAAGATTCCTAAAACAGCAAGAACAAGTAGGACGAATCGATTACGCATTGTGTGATTAAGTGGCCTAACGAAAAAAAGCTGAGCCACCGCCGACTCGCGGCGTGGCTTGCAACCGCAGCGCCAACGGCGGTTGGATCCGGCGTCTGGTAGGCGTCATTTGGTGAACTCCGGAATGTCTGCGAATAACATGAAGCATAAGCCGATGACGCCCCCAGCTACCATGAGGCAGTAGAAAAAGCGTATCATAGCTGGGCTCTTGGGGCTGCCGCGGAGTAATCCGGGATGCGCGACCAAAAACTCCGCGCCACGTCGGGCGAAAAGCCAGTAAAAGCCGAGAAGCCAGAGAGCGATAACTACAGCAAACCAGGCGAGAACAAACGGGTTGCCGTCGCGTGGCCGGAAGTAGGAAAAAACGCTGTGGACGCCACCGAAAAGGATACCGATGCCCATGACGATCCAAGGAAGGTTGCCCCACAGTAAGACTCCGTTGAATAGCTGCTGGTAACCTGCCGCTAGTTCCGGTTGCTGCTCGATGTGCGCTCGAGAACGGAACTTCAGAATCAGTGCGTTGACCACCGTGACGGCGATGAAGATGAGCCAAGCGTGGCGGGCAAATGGTGTTTCGTTCATGGGACGCGCGCTATGACGTCTAACATTGTTATTACGCCGCAGTGCATGCGCTACCGCGTGCATGGCTGACTTTCTTGATTGCGGCTTCTATCATGCAATTATGAAAGCGGACTGGCGAATTTCTATCAAGGATTATCGGCAAAATGAAAATTTGAAAGCGCCGCGTGTGGCTTGAGGCATTCTTTCTGTGCGTCAGTGTGCCTCCGCCGACGGTGCCTGCGGCGGCGCGACTTTGCGCAGCAGTGGTACCATCACCGTGGCGATTGGCGAGACCCCCATCGCATCTGAAAGAGCACGGCCAGGTGCAACGCGAAGAAGATGGGAACGAAATAAGCCGGGATCAGCACCAGCGGCATTTGAGTCATCGGACGGGTGGTGATCTCTCCCATAATGCCGCGGGCGAACAGGGAATTCAGCCCGCCGGAACCAACGGCCACGATCAGGTCCAACATGCCGAACCAATTCCACAGGACAAATAATTTGCTGGTGGCAAAACCCGGGCGCTGGATGAGCGCCAGCATCACCCACGGCGCGGTGATTCCGACCGCGATGTCGCCGATGCCGGCCGGCCACGCGAAGGCTCCCGGCAGCACCCCATTGGCATAAAGCGCCAGAAATCCCAAACCCGCGAACCGCCACGCCTGCATCCCCGCCGCCAGCCGGGGATCAAACGTCAGAACCAATTGACGGAAGCTTTTGGAAAATTGAAATGCGATTAAAAACACAACCACCGGGACAACCACCGCCAGCAGGATTGGAAGCGGCGGGATCCCCGGCGGCTTTGTAAAAGTTCCGTGCAAACCCAGGAACACGACGAGCGCCAGCCAGGCAGCGAGCACCGTGACGACGAGTTTCATCGTTCCAGAAATATTTTGATTTGGTTTCATAATTTGATTCGTTGTTGTTCAGTGGGCATCCGCCGACGGTGCCTGCGGTGGCGCGACTTTGCGCAGCAGCGGCACCATAAACGTGGCGATGGCAAAACAGACGGTGATGACCATGAACGCGTCGGCATACGTTTGCACCTGCGCTTCCCGCCACGTCAGCGACCAAAGTTGTTTCAGCGCCGCCGCCTGGCCATGAATCAGGTCACCGCCATTGAGCGCCGCAAAATGGGCGCTTAATTTTTGAACCATTTCCTGCATGGCGGTATTGGTTGAATTGAGATGTTCCGCCAGCCGGAGAAAATGCAGGTTGGTCCGGTCATTCAAGATGGTCGCGCAAATGGCAATGCCGATGGCCCCGCCGAGATTGCGCATCATGTTGAACAATCCGCTCGCGTATTTAAGCCGTTCCGGCGTCAGGCTGCCCAGGCCGAGAGTGACGGCCGGTGCGACCACAAATACTTGTGGAAATCCGCGCAGTATTTGTGGCACGAGGAGTTCTGCCGCGCTCCAATCATGGGTGATGAAAGTGAAACTCCAGATTCCCAGCCCGAAACAGGCCATGCCAAACATCATGAGCCAGCGCGTGTCGAATTTGCGCGCGAGCAGGATGTAAACGGGAACGCCAACCAGCGACGCCGCGCCCGTCGAGGCAATCGCGACACCAGTTTGCCACGCGCTGTATCCGCGAACGTAACCAAGAAATAATGGCGTCAGGAAGATGGTGGAAAATATGCCGACTCCGGTGATGAATGAGAGAATACATCCAACAAGAAAATTCCGGTTGCCGAAGGCGCGGAGATCCACCACGGGCCGCGCGAAAGTAAGACTGCGGAGAATAAAGAAAACTCCGGCCACACCCGCGATGACTGCGAGGGTTCTGATGGTCGCATCATCAAACCAGTTCCAGCGCGCGCCTTCTTCCAATACGTATTCCAAACTGCCAAGTGCAATGGCCATCAATCCGATGCCCGAATAATCCGCGCCTTTGAGCAGCGAAAAATCCGGCTTGTCAATGTCCACCAGAAACGGAATCAAAACTGTGACCAGCACACCGGGAAGGAGATTGATGTAAAAAAGCCAGTGCCAGTTCAGCGTGTCCGTGATCCATCCGCCAATGACCGGCCCCAATGTTGGCGCGACTGAAGCAATGGTGCCGATGACCGCAGCAGAATAGACCCGGCGCGCGCCTTGGAAATAATGAAACGAAGAGGTGAAAACCGTGGGAATCATGGATGCGCCCAAAAGTCCCTGCAGCGCGCGGAACACAATCATGCTTTCGATGTTCCAGGCCAGCCCGCACAACAGGCTCGTCAACGTGAAACCCGTAGCCGACACCGTGAACAACCATTTGGTGGAAAACACGCGCGTCAGCCAGCCGGAAAGTGGAATCATAATAATCTCGGCGATCAAGTAGGCAGTTTGCACCCAGCTGATTTGATCCTGCGCGGCCGACAAACCTCCACCAATGTCCTGCAAGGACGAAGCAACAATCTGGATGTCCAGCAACGCCATGAACATGCCGATGCACATCACGACGAATGGCAAAATTTCTTTGACGCGCAGTGGAGGCTGGGCGGTATTCATAACGCACTTTTTACAGTCGAACGTGTATCCACCTTGGCCGTGACGGAAAGTCCGGCGCGCAGTTGATCAAGTGCCGCCGTGGAATCATCCAACACGATGCGGACGGCGACGCGTTGCACAATCTTGGTGAAATTGCCCGTGGCATTTTCCGGCGGCAGCACACTGAATTGCGCGCCGGTTGCCGGAGAAACGCTGGCGACATGGCCATGAAAAATCTGGCCGGGCAATGAGTCCACCTTCACGGTCGCCGGCGAACCCGGACGAATGTTTACGAGTTGATTCTCTTTAAAATTAGCGTCAACCCACAGTCCATGTGACGGCACCAGTGAAATGAGTTGTGAGCCGGTTGTGGCATAGGCGCCGATTTGCGCACTGCGATTGCCGATGACACCATCAATCGGGGCGCGCAACTCCGTGTAGCCGAGATTTAGTTGTGCCGACTCGCGCTGGGCGATGACTTGTTGCAAGGCTGCCTGCGCCTGCATTTTTTGAGTTGCAATCACGTCCAACTGGCGCTGAGCCGCTTCCAAGGTCGCCTGCGCTTTTGCACCGGCGGCAAGCGCCAGTTTGTAATTGGCATCAGCCTGCTGAAAACCTTGAATGGAGATGGCGCCCGTTCCCAACAGTTTTTGAAATCGGACTTGGTCGTCATGGGCACGTGACGTTTCCGCATCGGTCGCGGCAATTTCAGCCTGGGCTTGCGCGATCACCGCAGCTTGCAAATGCCGCGTGGCATCCAGATTGGTCAAGGTGGCCTGCTGCAAGGCGACGGCCGCATCGGCCTTCGCCAGAACAGCGCGATAATCACGGTCATCGAGCTTGATCAACAAATCGCCGGCGTGAACTGATTGATTGTCCGTGACGGCTACTTGTTTGACGAAGCCCGCAACTTCCGGGGCAATTACCGTCACATCACCGCCGACATAAGCATCGTCCGTGCTTTCGACGAAACGTCCGACAGTCCACCAGTCACAGGCAAATTTTGTGGTGACAACTCCGATAATCAGGATCAAGACGATTATCGCAATCTGCTTGAGCGAAAATCGCCGCCGGTTGTTCGCCGGCAATAATTCGGTCTCCTGATCTTCAAGAATTGGTTGAGTTGGACGACTCGGCGGCAATTTCACGTCCTTGCCAACGGGCGCTTCTGGCATGGCGGAGAGAGTTTGAGCATTCATGGTTTGGTAGGTTTTGAGTTTTCCAGGACAGCCTCGTGGTCAAGCGCGAGCAGGCTTCATGCGGCTGCTGATGTTGTGCATGGCCATGGTCACTTCCTAATGAAGGCCAGCAGGTCTTCGTTCACTTGATCTTTCGATGTCGAGATCATGGCGTGAGGTGAACCGGGATATACCTTGAGAGTCGCATCCGGGATTAGCTTGACCGAGCGATGGGCGTTGCCAATCGGGACAATCTGGTCAGCATCTCCGTGCAGGATCAGGGTCGGGACGTCAATTTTTTTCAGGTCCTCGCTCGTATCGGTCTCGGAGAACGCCTTGATTTGAAAGAACGCGGCGGGGAATCCGGTGAGCATCTGTTGATTCCAGCAGGAATTGAGCAGAGCCTCCGGGATGTTTGCGTCGGGACGATCGGCTCCGAAATAGACGACATCCAGATCCTTGAAGAATTGAGCGCGGTTGGCAATGACCGCCTGCCGGAATCCATCCAGCACTTCCATCGGTGTTCCGTTTGGATTCCCGGGCGTTTTCAGAACCAGGGGAGTTACAGAATTGATGAGAACAACCTTGGAAACACGCTTTGTCCCGTGACGTCCAATATAGCGCGCCACGACTCCTCCGCCGGTAGAGTGGCCTACCAGCACCGCATCCTTTAGATCAAGCGCTTCCATCAATTCGGCAAGATCATCGGCGTAAGTGTCCATGTCATTACCGTGCCAAGGTTGGCTGGACCGGCCATGACCTCTGCGATCATGAGCGACACAGCGATAGCCTTGGCTCGCCAGAAAGAACATTTGGTCCTCAAAGGAGTCGCTGTTCAGCGAATACGCGTGGTTGAAAACGATAGGTTGTCCTTTTCCCCAATCCTTGAAGTAGAGTTCTGTGCCGTCTTTCGTAGTAATGGTGCTCATAGTTTTTTGTTTGTTGTTGTAATTGTGTATTCGTTTACTGGCATCGGTTTGCCTAGGTTTGGGCTTGATGACTGGGCAGATGCGGTATGGTTGTTGTCCTAGATGTCTTGATAGTTAATTGTTATTGTTGGGATTTAATTGAAGAGCGCCTGGTTTTTGACAATATAGTCAGCCATGGATAGCGGTGTTTGACCCGTGAGTTTTTCCACCAAATCATTTGTTCCGGAAAAAACTCCGTCCCGGCAATCCTGCGCCACGGCCGAAATGTGTTGGATAAAATATGGGGTGAAACCCATTTCTTTCAGAACCGGCTTGAACGCCTCAATTTCCATCGCAACGTAGGAGATGTTCCTTCCGAGAATACTGGAGAGGATTTCAGCGATTTCGAACTGAGTGAGTTCCTTGGAACCGTAGAGGGGATAAACCTTTCCAGCGTGCCCGGCTGGGTTGCTTAAAATCGCGCCGATAACCCGGCCCTGATCTTCCGCCGCGATCGGCGCATAACGGGCCTCGCCAAAGGGAAGAGGAAGAATATTTTGCTCCCTGATCGCCTTCGACTGATACATGAGCCACTCGGCGAAAAAGGTTGGACGCAGATGAGTGACGGGAATTCCCGAGCGATCCAACAGGCGTTCGGCAATCCAATGATTCCTAGCGGCGTGACTTTTCGCAACCCTTCTCGCCGAAATTTGAGACATGTTGACAATGGCACCTACGCCTTGTTCGATTGCGGTTTGGGCGAAAAAAGCCGTGGCCTCCACGATCCCGGGCACCGTAATGGGAAAAACGAAATAAGCGCCCGTGATTCCTTTTAATGCCTCGGTTACCGACTCAAAATCGGAAATGTCGCCCAGCGCGATTTCCACGCCTTGGGCGCGTAATTTCTCGGAACGCTCATCAATCTTGTGAACCAACGCGCGAACCGGAATATTTCGCCGCAACAGGTCAATAATGGCGTGTCCGCCCGTTGCGCCGGTGGCACCTGTAATTAAAATTTTAGTTTTCTTTTGATTTGCTGTGATTGGTGCTGTTGATTTCATTTTTTCTTTTGGCTGATGATCTGTGGTTGGCAGGCTAAACATACCGACTGGTCGGTCCTGAATTGAAGCAGCAAAGTTCGTTAAGTATTTTCGGCTTCATAATCTTAGCGGAGTCAGTTATGAGACTTGACTGGCGACCGGCCTTGATTGCCGAACAAACTCTGCAAATACCTTCTAAATTGCTCGATGTTTTCGTGAAGAACCACATTGGCTTCCGCCGCTTTCGCGAGCATCAGCGAGCCTTGAATGATGGTTACATAAAGCATGGCCACATTTTTGGGGTCGAAGTCCACCTTCGGTGCGTGCAGCGATTTCGCATCCGCCAGGTCCTTTTCAAAATCACTGGCCATCCGCGCGAATGAATCCTGGCAGGCATTGCGCAGTTCAGGATTGGTAAAGGACAGCTCTTGCGCGAACATGCCGATGAGGCAACCCTTTGTCACCCGCGTTATGCCACCCGTGGTTTCCTTCGCGAAATCCAGCCGGCCGAAAACCCGGTCCAGCGGATCGGCCAGCTTGCGGAAGGGGGCATCTTGAAATTCCCGGGACTTGCCTTCGCGGAAACGCAGCACGGCCGCCTTGGCAATGTCCTCCTTGCTCTTGAAATAGTAGAAGAAGCCGCCCTTGGTCACGCCGGCGGCGGAGCAGATGTCATCCACGGTGGTGGCGTTATAACCCTGCGCCCGCATCAACTTCACGCCGGCGTCCACGAGCTTGCGCTTGGTTTCGGGCAATTCCACTGGTTGGGCTGGCGTTGTCATACAGACTGGTTGGTATGTTGGCACAAAGCGGGCATCCGTCAAGGGTTTTTTTACGGATAACTTTTGCCGGAGTTCCGGGTGCGGTTGCGGGGCGGGTGCAAATGGCCGACGGCGTCAGCAGCGGCGCCAAAACTTCCGGCAAAACCGAGGAGCGGTGTTTTGGCGCGTTGCCGCCAGCATCGCTGCGCTCGCTGGTGGAAAAATCGGGACAGGGCGGCAGCCCGGCCCTGCTGGGCGCATCTTGATGACACTGCCCCCGAACGAAACCGAAGCGGAGCGCGGCTGTGTCGTCCTCGACCAGCCGCAGCACATCGCAAGGCCCGGCGTCATCAGGTTCGTTCCAGCGGCCGCTCGTTGCGGAACGGCTGCGGCTGGTCTCCGACACAGCCGCGCTCCGGCGGCAGTGTCAAGCTGCGCCCCATCTGCCTTCCATTGACGAAACAGGGTTGAAAGTCGGCAGGGGACTCTCTAGCCTGCTGGAGCGCGAAGGATGGCGCACCCAGTCACTATGCAAACCTTTCGATCATTTATGAAAATTTGGCACGGACAATTTCTGGCTCCGATCGCTATCGGAGTTTCACTGTTGCTCACCGGCTGCAACAAGCCTTCATCCTCCGGTGCCGGCGGGGATACGATCAAAGTAGGCGAATACGCCTCGCTCACGGGCAAGGAAGCGACCTTCGGCATCTCCTCGCATGAGGGCACGTTGCTGGCCATCGAGGAAGTCAATGCCTCCGGCGGTGTGCTCGGCAAAAAGTTGGAATTGATTACCGAGGACGACCTTTCCAAGGCGGGCGAACCGGCCACCGTTGTCAACAAGCTCATTTCGCGCGATGGTGCCGTGGCGATCCTTGGTGAAGTCGCCTCGTCACGTTCGCTCGAAGCCGCGCCCATCTGCCAGCAGAACAAAATCCCGATGATTTCGCCGAGTTCCACCAATCCGAAAGTGACCGAGACCGGCGATTTCATCTTCCGCGTCTGTTTCATTGATCCGTTCCAGGGCACGGTGATGGCGAACTTCGCGACCAGGACGTTGAAGGCCAAACGCGTCGCCGTGTTCACCGACGTGAAGAGCGATTACAGCAAGGGCCTGGCAAAATATTTCAAGGAAGGTTTCCTGGCGAACGGCGGCACCATCACGGACGAGCTGGATTTCAACGGCGGCGACAAGGATTTCAAGGCCCAGCTCACCCGCATCAAAGCCGCCAATCCGGACGCCGTGTTTGTGCCCGGCTATTACACGGATGCCGCGTTGATCTGCATCCAGGCCAAGCAACTGGGCCTCAATGTCCCGCTGTTCGGCGGCGATGGCTGGGAATCCGACCAGCTCGTGAAAATTGGCGGCGATGCGGTCGAGGGAAATTATTTTTCCACGCACTATGCGGCGGACGTGGCGACCGAACAGAGCAAGCGCTTTGTAGCCGCGTACCAAAAGCGGTTCGCCGGTAAAATGCCCGACGCCATGGCCGCCCTGGGTTACGATTCCGCGCTGGTCCTGGCCGACGCCATCAAACGCGCCGGTTCGACCGACGGCCAGAAAGTCCGTGATGCCCTGGCCGCCACCAAAGATTTTGAGGGCGCGACTGGCAAGACCACCATGAATGAAAAACGCGATGCCACCAAGGCGGCGGTGATCTTGCAGGTGAAGGACGGCAAATTCAAATACTTGGAAACCATCGCACCGTGAGGCGGGTTGATAGTCTTTGGTTGATAGTTGATGGCGGGGGCGGCAAAGTTTGAGCCATGTTTAATTTTGAAAAACTCGAAACATGGCAGAAGGCGATTGCCGCCGGTTCGCTGTTTGAAGTGGTTTCGCGGTCTTTCGTTGGCGAGCGGCAGGGATTTCTCTCCAAAGCAGATTTTAACCTGCTTTACGCTGCAGTCGAAGAGCAGGGCAGGATGTTGAGCGGATTGCGCCGTGCCGTGCTCGAAGGTTCGTAACGCCCGCCCGTCCGGCTATCAATTATCAACTAAAAGCTATCAACGAATTCTTACAACAACTCATCAACGGACTCGCGCTCGGCGCGATCTACGCCCTCATCGCCCTCGGTTATACGATGGTCTATGGCGTCCTGCGCTTCATCAATTTTGCCCACGGCGATGTCTTCATGCTCGGCGCGTTCGCCGGATATTTTCTCTCGCCGCTGGTGAACAAAGTGTTACCGGCGCAGAGTTATGTGGGTGGCGCGTTGGTTCTGGTTCTCGCCATGGCCCTCTGTGCCGTCATCGGCATGCTCATTGAATTTCTCGCCTACCGGCCGTTGCGCAGCCGGCCGAAGCTCACCGTCCTGATCACCGCCATCGGCGTTTCATTGTTCATCGAATACACCTGCCAGAATGCCCATGTCTTCGGCGCCGCGCCGCGCGCTTTTCCAAAATTGATCCCCTACACGACGTGGGATTTGGGCGGGTTGGTGCTGGACGCCAATCAAGTCATCGTTCTGGTCACCACCGTGGTGCTGCTGGTGGTGCTCCGGTTCATCGTCCAAAAAACCAAGGTCGGCCTGGCGATGCGGGCCGTCTCGTTCAACGCCCCGGCCGCCGCGTTGATGGGGGTGAACATCAACTCCATCATCTCGTTCACCTTTGCGCTCGGTTCCGCGCTGGCGGGTGCCGGCGGGATTTTGTTCGCGATGAATTACGCGAGCATTGACCCGCTCATGGGCGTGCAAACCGGCTTGAAGGCGTTCGTCGCCGCCGTGCTGGGCGGGATCGGCAACCTGCCGGGCGCGGCGCTCGGGGGGTTGATCATCGGCCTGCTGGAAACCTTCGCCGGCGGCATTCCCGGCCTGTCGAATTATCGCGACGGCATCGCCTTCGCGATCTTGATTTTGATCCTGATCGTCAAACCCGCCGGGCTGCTCGGCAAATCCACGGTGGAGAAAGTCTGATGAACTCCGGGGCCAAACGATTTTTGCTCGTGGCCATTTTCGTGGCGGCGGTCGTGTCGTCGTTCTCCGCGCACTTCAACCGCTACTACCTCGGCATCGCGATTGATGTCGGCATCAACATCATCCTCGCCGTCAGTCTGAATCTCATCAACGGTCACACGGGGCAATTCTCGCTGGGCCACGCCGGATTCATGGCGGTGGGCGCTTATTCTTCGGCCAAGCTCACGATTGAACTTTCCCGCGTGGTTCCGCCCCACTGGATGCCCCTGATTTTCCTGACGACTCTGCTGGTGGGCGGATTGCTGGCGGCCATTGCCGGGCTCGCCGTGGGCGTGCCGACGTTGCGCCTGCGCGGCGATTATCTGGCCATCGTCACGCTGGGTTTCGGCGAAATCATCCGCGTGATTTTGCAGAACACGGAGTCCGTCGGCGCGGCCAGCGGGTTGAAGGGCATTCCCGGCTACGCGAATCTTTTTTGGGTGTGGGCTTTTGCCGCCATCACCGTTTACGTCATCACCTCCATGGTCAATTCCACCTATGGCCGCGGCTTCATCGCGGTTCACGACGACGAGGTGGCTGCCAGCGCGATGGGCATCAACCCCGTGCGTTACAAGGTCACCGCGTTCGTCGTGGGCGCCTTCTTCGCGGGCATCGCGGGCGGACTCTATGCGCATCACAAGCAATTTCTTTCCCCCACCGGCTTTGATTTTCTCAAGAGCATCGACATCGTGATGATGGTCATCCTCGGCGGCATGGGGCGCACGGCGGGCGTCATCATCGCGGCGATTTTGCTGACACTGCTGCCGGAATTCCTGCGCACTTTCGCGGAATATCGGATGATCATCTATTCGCTCCTCGTCATCGGGTTGATGATTGTCCGGCCGCAAGGTTTGTTCAGTTTCCGCAAAACAAAGCTTTGAACCACGGATGGACACAGATGCACACGGATAAAAAAAACGCAGAGGCGCGGAGGCCGCAAAGAGACGCAGAGAATTATTTCTCCGCGCTTCTCCAGGTTCTCTGCGTCTCTGCGTTCCGCCCCATCCGTGTGCATCCGTGTTCATCCGTGGTTAAAATTTAATTCATGTCTCCACTGCTCAATCTTGAAAAGATCACGATCCGTTTCGGTGGATTGACGGCGGTCTGCGAAGTGGATTTACAGATCGGCGGGCGGGAACTGATCGGCTTGATCGGACCAAATGGCGCGGGCAAGACCACGTTGTTCAACCTGGTCACCGGCGTTTATCAGCCGACGGGCGGGACGATTTCCTTCAATGGCGAATGCACCCGCTGCCTCAAGCCCCACCAGCTGGCGCGCCGCGGCATCGCCCGCACGTTCCAGAACATCCGGCTTTTTGCCAGCATGAGCGTGTTCGACAACGTGCGCGCCGCCATGCAACTGCATTGTTCGCGCGGCGTTCGCAACGCGCTCTGGCGCGGGCGCGCTTTTCACGATGGTGAAAAAGAAACCGCCGCCCAGGTCATGGAGCTGCTGGAGATTTTTCAGCTCGGCAAATTTCGTGATGAACCGGCGAAGTCCTTGAGCTATGGCGACCAGCGGCGGCTGGAGATCGTCCGCGCCCTCGCCACAAAACCCAAACTGTTGTTGCTCGACGAACCCGCCGCCGGAATGAACGCCACCGAGAAGGGCGAGTTGATGCGGCTCATCCAGTTCATCAAGGACAAGTTCCAGATTTCCGTGCTGCTCGTGGAGCACGACATGAAAGTCGTCATGGGCATCTGTGAACGCATCGCGGTTTTGGATTATGGCATTAAAATCGCGGAGGGCACGCCGGACGAAGTGCGGGCGAATCCAAAAGTGATTGAAGCGTATCTGGGGGGATAATTAAAAATTCAAAATTAAAAATGAAAAAGCAAAACCATCAGGGGGCGCGCGAACGGCTGTCGGCATTTTTAATTTTGCATTTTTAATTTTTAATTGAATCGATGCTCGAAATCAAAAATCTTGAAGTCAGCTACGGCGCGATCAACGCGCTGCATGGCATCTCGTTGTCCGTGAAGGCGGGCAGCATCGTCACGCTCATCGGCGCGAACGGCGCGGGCAAGACGACCACGCTGAAGACCATCTCCGGCTTATTGAAGCCTCGCGCGGGTGAAATCCTTTGCGACGGAAAAAACATTTCCGGCCTGCCACCGCACCAGATCGTGAAACTCGGTCTTTCGCACGTGCCGGAGGGCCGGATGATTTTTGCGAACCTGACGGTGCTGGAAAACCTGCGGATGGGCGCCTATTTGCAACGCGACAAGGCTGCCATCCGCCGCGAGCTGGAATTCGTCTTCGCCGCCTTTCCACGACTGAAGGAACGCGGGCAGCAGGTCGCCGGGACGCTCTCCGGCGGCGAACAGCAGATGCTCGCCATCGGGCGCGCGCTGATGAGCAAGCCGAAATTACTGTTGCTCGACGAGCCCTCGCTTGGCCTTGCGCCGTTGCTGGTCAAAACCATTTTCGAGAAAATCGTGGAGATCAACCGGCAGCAGGGCCTGACGATTTTGCTGGTGGAGCAGAACGCGAACTTGGCGCTGGAGATTTCCCACTTCGGCTATGTTTTGGAGACGGGCAAGGTCGTGTTGTCCGGCGATTCGGCGGCGCTGCGCCAGAATCCGCAGGTCAAGAGCGCCTATCTGGGAGGATGATTCATGATCAAAAGAAACCGCCACTTTGCGAGCGATAATTGTTCCGGCATCTGTCCGGAAGCCTGGGCGGCGATGACCGAGGCGAATACCGGCCATGAGGCCAATTACGGCAACGACACCTGGACGCAGCGCGCCGCCGATTTGATCCGTAACATTTTTGAAACGGACTGCGAGGTGTTCTTCGTTTTCAACGGCACGGCGGCCAATTCCCTGGCGCTGGCTTCATGCTGCCAGTCGTATCATGCCATTCTCTGCCACGAACAGGCGCACATCGAAACGTCCGAGTGCGGCGCACCGGAATTCTTTGCCAATGGCAGCAAAATTCTCCTGCTATCCGGCGCAGATGGGAAAATTGATCCGGTGAAATTCGACCGTGTTGCCAACAAGCGCAAGAGCATCCATCGTCCAAAGCCGCGCGCGGTGAGCGTGACGCAGGCCACGGAAACCGGCACGGTCTATTCGGTTGCCGAAATTCAAGCGCTTGGGGAAATCGCACGGAAGTCTGGCATGCGCGTGCAGATGGACGGCGCGCGGTTTGCCAATGCGGTGGCGTCACTCGGCGTCGCGCCGGCAGACATCACTTGGAGGGCAGGTGTCGATGTGCTGTGTTTTGGCGGGACGAAAAACGGAATCGCACTCGGTGAGACGGTCGTGTTTTTCGACCGCGAACTGGCGCGCGATTTTGATTGTCGCTGCAAACAGGGCGGCCAGTTGGCGTCCAAGATGCGTTTTCTTTCCGCACCGTGGGTGGGGCTGTTGCAGGACGGCGCGTGGCTGCGTCATGCACGCCATGCAAACGAAATGGCGAGGCGGCTCGAAGCCGGCCTGCGAACCATTCCATCGGCAAGCATCTCGTTTCCGGTTCAGGCGAACACGGTGCTGGCGAAAATCCCGGAGCCGGTGGAGGCGAAATTGCGCGAGCGCGGCTGGCAATTTTTCACGGGCGCCATCACCCCGGAGGATTCACGGTTCATGTGCAGCTGGGACACGGCCACGGAAGATGTGGACGCGCTGGTCGCGGATCTTCGGGAAATTTCCGCGTAAGCCAACCACGCCATCGCCGGTCCGTGCTTCCGGCTGCTCGACAAACCGCGCCGCTCGGTTAGGTTGCATCAAGATGAAAGGTGAAGTGGTCTATCTCTACGCGTTTGATGTGGCGAACGAAATCCTCACGCCGCGCGTGCCGGAAATCCTCTCGGAAAAACCCTTCCCGTTCGAAATCCGCATGGACCGCACCTTGCCGAAGGACATGCCGCTTTACCGTCCCCTCGCCATCGAGCCGCATCCGCTGACTTCAAAATTGCATGGCGCATCGGTGCGGCTGTTGATCCGCATTTATGACGTGGGCGTTGTCACGGTGATGATGCGGGTAGTGTTCGAGACAAATGCTCTCGGAGATTTGATGCCTTTCCACAATCCGAAACTGGAGGACGGACTGACGCTCGACACAGTGGCGGCGAAATTGTGTGCAGAGGTTTGCAATAATCTCAAGGATTCCATCGTCGGGCGCACGGAATTTCCACCGTCGCCGGAAGCCTACACGGTTTTTTGCCTCACGGATCTGGGCAGTGCGAAGGACGCGAATGTCTGGCTGGCCGAACAGTGGCGCGCGGTGGCGGGTTTGCTCACGGAGACGGCGGCGGAAAAATTGAGCGAATCGCAGGTGGCCGAGGTGCTGCGCATCCAGCGTTCCTTCGAGAACACGGATCTGGCGGTGATTGACTGGGACGCGGCGATGGTCGTGGATTTGTCCGGTTACGTGGATGACGTTTTATACGCGCTGGAGCTGGCGAATTTGCAGCTGGAGGAATTCCGCATGATGGATCAGCGGCTGGACAAATATCTCGACCGCGCCTACCAGGATTTGGAACGCCGGCCGACGAACATGTTTGGCGCGGCGAACAAAGTCCTGCGGCAGTTGCGCCGATTCCGCGTGGACGTGGCCAAGCTGGCCGACGAAGTGACGCACATCACGAAATTTTTCGGCGACTGGTATCTCGCCCGCATATATCTCGGCGCGCGCGACCGTTTTTATCTGGATCAATGGCGGGCCAGCGTGGAGCAGCGACTCGCGCAGCTCGACAAGCTTTATAGTGTCGCCCACGCCGAGGTGAACGAGCAGCGGATGCTCTGGCTGGAAATCATCATCGTCGTCTTTTTCGCGATCGACCTGCTGATCCTGCTGCGTGTCGGGCGATGACTTCTTGCGGGCAACCGGCGGAATTTATTTTGCCGGGCTGTTGCTGGAGGTATTGGCCAGCAACTTCGCTTTTTGGGCCTGATATTCGGCGTCCGTGATGGCCCCGGCGTTTTTGGCGTTTTGCAGGTCAATCAGCTGCTGGCCCAAAGTGGCGTTGGTTTGCTGACTCTTGGGGCCGGTGCCGATGGCGATGCATCCGTTGAGCAGCACGACAAGCGATAGAGCGGCAACGACGGAGCAGAACAGTTTTTTCATAGATTGGGCGGTGTTGAATGGCTTGGTTTGGTGGCTAAACCTTGAATAATCTTGGGGTCCGTGTCAAGCACACCAAATTCGATGAAATGACCTGTTGACTTCGTCCGTCCATTTGATAGATTCCGCGTCCCTTTGTTGGGTTTTGAAATGAAAACGCATTTACCTAAAGTGAATTTGGACCAGCGCAAATGGCACGTGATCGATGCCGATGGCGCCGTGCTTGGCCGCCTGGCTGTGCAGGTCTCCGATATTTTACGCGGCAAGAACAAGCCCGTTTACACGCCGCACCTCGACGCGGGCGACTTCGTGGTCGTCATCAACGCCGAGAAGGTCAAGCTGACCGGCAAGAAGGAACTGGCCAAGGAATACATGAGCTACTCCGGCTGGAAGGGCGGCGAGAAATACGCCACCGTCGAGCAGGTTCGCGCCAAGCAGCCTGAATTCCTCATCACCCACGCCGTCAAAGGCATGATCCCCAAGAACCGCCTCGGCGCGGTGTTGCTCACCAAGTTGAAAGTGTTCAAGGGACCGAAACACGATCACGCCGCACAAATGCCGGCCGTGCTCGCTCCCGCGAAATAATTTCCGGCTATCAACTATCAACTCCTAACTATCAACTGACAGATGGCCACCAAAACCACCAATGAATTTCTCGGCACCGGCCGGCGTAAAACCGCCGTCGCCCGCGTGCGTCTCGCCACCGGCAGCGGCAAAATCACCGTGAACCGCCGGGCGTTTGACAATTATTTCCCGTTGGAAACCCAGCGTTCCGTCGCCACGGCCCCGTTGACGGTGGCCGGTGCGTTGGAAAAATTCGATGTGCGCGTCAACGTCGCTGGCGGCGGACCGAACGGTCAGGCCGATGCCATGCGTCACGGGATCGCCCGCGCGTTGATCAAATTTGATGCCGCCCTCCGCCCGCCGTTGAAGGCGGAAGGATTGCTCACGCGCGATCCGCGCATGCGCGAACGCAAAAAATACGGCCAGCCGGGTGCGCGCAAGCGCTTCCAGTTCTCGAAGCGTTGATCGCTTTGGAAAGTTTTCAAACCCTGCTGGAACAATCCGGCAGGGTTTTTTGTTTTGAGTTGGAATCGTCGTCGTTCTTGTCATCGTAATCGAAAATGAAAAATCGAGGACGATGACGAGAACGAGGAGGGAGAATTTTTCGTGTGGTTCGTGTATTTCGTGGTTAAGATTTTTAAGAAATGAAGACAAAGAAAGTCGCCATCGTCGGCGCGTCGGGCTATTCCGGCGAAGTGCTGGTGCAGTTGCTGCTGAACCATCCGCATGCGGAACTGGTGGCCGTCACCTCGCGCCAGAACGCCGGCCAGACACTGGCGCAGGTGTTCCCCAAATTCGCCAGCCATCCGAAATCCAAGACACTGCGTTTCAGCGAGCCGAATACCGAAGTGCTCGCCAAGCAGGCCGACGTCGTGTTTCTCGCATTGCCCCACGGGGTCGCCGCCGAATATGCCGTGCCGTTGCTCAACGCGGGCTGCGTGGTCATTGATCTGAGCGCCGACTTCCGGCTCAAGAGTGCGGAGGTTTACAAGGAATTTTACGCGCACGATCATCCCGCGCCGGAACTGCTGGCCAAATCCGTTTACGGCCTGCCGGAGTTTTATCGGGACGAGATCAAAAAGTCTTTACTCATCGCCTCGCCCGGCTGTTATCCGACGAGCATTTTGCTGCCGGTGATTCCGCTGCTCAAGTCCGGACTCATCAAACCCGCCGGCATCATCGCCGATTCCATGAGCGGCGTCAGCGGTGCTGGCCGCAAGGCGGAGATTGATTATTTGTTCGTTGAGTGCAACGAAAGCGTCAGGCCCTACGGCGTGCCGAAGCACCGGCATTTGTCGGAGATCGAGGAACAGCTTTCGTTGGCGGCGGGAACCAAGGTTGTGATTCAATTCACCCCGCATTTGATTCCGGTGAATCGTGGCATCCTCACGACGCTGTATCTCGCGCCGAGCGAACATTTCAGTGACGCAGCCGGTGCGGCCAAACTCGCAGAGAAAATTTCGGCGTGTTACCAGTCGGCCTACGCGAAGGAGCCGTTCGTCCGCCTGCTCGAAGGCAAATCTTTGCCCGACACCAAAAACGTCACCGGCACGAACGTCTGCGAAATTGCGTGGCGGCTCGACCCGCGCACCGGCCGGCTCATCGTGATGAGTGCCGAGGATAACCTGGTCAAAGGCGCGAGCGGCCAGGCCGTGCAAAGCCTGAACATCCTTTGTGGCTTCCCGGAAACTGCGGGATTGATTTGAAGAATTGGTCTGGAAAGAGAGTCGTTTCAGATTATAGTTGAACCATGATTGTGGAAGTGCAAGACGAATTGCTGCGTGGGCTCAAGGTGTCCCCGCAACGCCTGCAGCTCGAAGCCGCCGCCGGCCTTTACGCCAGCGACGCGGTGACGCTCGGTCAGGCGGCGGCCATCGCCGGCATTTCTCAAAGCGAACTGCTGCATGAACTCGGGCGACGCGGCATTTGTGTCCATTACGGTGTGGATGATTTTGAGCAGGACTTGCAAACCTTGGAAGACACCGGTCGTCTCCGGCGGAAATGATCATCATCAGCGACACCTCAGCCATCACTTCACTGATTCAGATCCACCGGGAAACCTTGCTTTCCAGCCTCTATCAACAAGTGGTCATTCCGGAAGAAGTGGCGGTCGAACTCAAAAAATTCCATGCCGTGATTCCGGCTTTCATCCAGGTCGCGGCGGTGGAGAATCGCCAATGTTTTCAGCGGTTATGTGCTGATGTGGATCCCGGCGAAGCTGCCGCCATCGCCCTGATGCTCGAAGGCAAGGGCGATCTGTTGTTGATTGACGAGCGGCGTGGCCGGGAGGTTGCCTTGCGTGAAGGACTGGCCATCGTCGGTCTCTTGGGCGTCTTGCTGCAAGCCAGGAGAGCCGGCCTGATTGATTCACTGGCGAAAACCATTGCTGAGCTGGAAAACACCGCCGGCTTCAGAATCTCCCCGCAACTCACAGCCCGCGCGATCGCCGCCGCTGGCGAGTGATGGCTCCCCATTCAAACATGGCTGCAATGAACACCAAGTGGAACGCGGCGGATTACGCCGCGAATTCCGCCGTGCAACAAACCTGGGCGCGCGAACTGATGGCGAAGCTCAAGCTGCGCGGCGATGAACATGTCCTCGATGTTGGCTGCGGCGATGGCAAAGTGACGGCGGAGATCGCCCGCGCCTTGCCGCGTGGTTCGGTCACGGGCGCGGACGCTTCGCCGCAGATGATTGAATTCGCCAAGAAAACATTCCCGGCAGAGGCCTTTCCCAATTTGAGGTTTCGCGTGTTGGACGCCCGTAAAATCAAAGTTGGCCGTCAGTTTGACTTTGTCTTTTCCAATGCCGCGCTGCATTGGGTGGATGATCATCAGGCAATCCTGCGCGGTGCGGCTTCCGTGTTGAAACCGGGCGGGCGGCTCGTTGTGTCCTGCGGTGGCAAAGGCAATGCCCACGACGTCTTTCTCGCGTTGCGCCCGGAGATGCGGCTGAAACGCTGGCGTGAATTCTTCCGCCGGATGCCCATGCCGTATTTTTTTTACGCGCCCGGCGACTATGAAAAGTGGCTGCCGAGATTTGGGTTCCAGATCAACCGATTGGAGCTGGCGCCGAAGGATGCCATTTACGCCGGGGCGGAGGGATTCGCCACCTGGTTGCGGACGACCTGGATTCCCTACGTCCAGCGCGTGCCGGAAAAAGTGGAGCAGGCTTCCAGCCTGTCCCTGTCTGGCAAGATGCCCGACCCGCAAAAAAATCTGCGCGAGGAGTTCATCGCCGCCGTCACGGCTCGTTATCTGGCCAAGCATCCGCCGGACAAATCCGGCCAGGTCCACGTCCGCATGGTGCGGCTGGAAATGGATGCGGTGAAAATCTGACGCCATGAAAATTCCCTGCTACCAAGTGGACGCGTTTGCCAGCGCGGTGTTTCGCGGCAATCCGGCCGCCGTCTGCCCGCTGCAAGCGTGGCTGCCCGACGCCACGCTGCAAAATATCGCCGCGGAAAACAATCTTTCGGAAACGGCGTTCACGGTTCCGCGCGGTGATGAATTTGATTTGCGCTGGTTCACGCCAACGCTGGAAATGGATTTGTGCGGCCACGCGACTTTGGCCGCCGCTTTTGTGCTGTTCACGGAGCAAAAAGTTTCCGGCGCTGCGATCCGCTTTCACTCCCGCAGCGGGAGCCTTGCCGTCACGCGCGACGGCGACATCCTGACCTTGGATTTTCCCGCGCGCCCGCCCCAGCCGATTGCAGTGCCGGAAATGCTCACCAACGGACTTGGTGCCCGACCCGCCAGCACGTTGAAGTCGCGCGATTATCTTGCCGTGTTTGATTCGGCGGAAACCGTGCGCGCCCTCACGCCGGACTTTGCCATGTTGAAAAGTTTGGATTGCCTGGGCATCATCGTCACCGCGCCGGGCGCTGACTGCGATTTTGTCTCGCGTTTTTTTGCGCCCGCCGCCGGCGTGGACGAAGACCCGGTCACTGGTTCCGCGCATTGCACGTTGATTCCGTATTGGGCGCAGCGGTTGGGCAAGAATAAATTGTTCGCCCGCCAGATTTCGCGGCGTGGCGGCGAACTGTTTTGCGAACTTGCCGGCGATCGCGTCCACATCGGCGGCCAAGCCGTGCTTTACCTGCGTGGCGAAATCGTTTTGCATGACACCTTGACCGTTCACGAAAAATGAAACTCAAATTCAAAGATATTAAAGGCTCCATCGTCGCGCCCAAAGGCTTTCTCGCCAGCGGCGTGTTTTGCGACATCAAACGCCTCGGCACCGGCAAAGGCTCGAACAAAGGCCCGAAACGCGACCTCGCGCTCATCGTTTCGGAAACGCCCGCGACGGTTGCCGGCATGTTCACGACCAACCAGATCTGTGCCGCGCCGGTCAAGGTCTGCGTTGAGCGCGTAAAGAAGGGAACCGCGCAAATCGTTGTGGTGAATTCCGGCAATGCCAACGCCTGCACCGGCAAGCAGGGCATGGCTGATGCGCGCGAGATGGTTTCGTTTACCGAACGCGCTTTGAATTTCCAAAAAAGCTCCGCGCTCGTGGGTTCGACCGGGCGCATCGGTGTGACGATGCCGATGGACAATGTCCGCGCCGGCATCATCGAAGCCGCAACGTTGCTCGGCTCCGACGTCGAAAATGCCGACCACGCGGCAGAGGCCATCATGACCAGTGATTCGCGGTCGAAACAAATCGCGATTGAATTCAAGCTCGGCGGCAAGACGGTGCGCATCGGCGGCATCTGCAAAGGTGCGGGCATGATTCAGCCGGGCATGAGTCCGACGGGCGCGCGGCCGGCCACGTTGCCCCATGGCGGACTCCATGCGACGATGCTTGGCTTCATCACCACGGACGCAGCGATTGACGCGAAGGTTTTGCAGACGGCCTTGAACGAAGCTGTCGCGAACAGCTTCAACCGCATCACCGTGGATGGGGACATGAGCACGAACGACACGGTGCTGGTGCTGGCGAATGGCTTGGCGGGGAATAAAAATCTCGTAGCAGCCGACGTGAGGAGGCTCATTTCAAAAAGAAAAGACAGAGTTAGAGCCGACTCACGTCGGCTGCTACGAGATTTTGAAATTTTCCAGGCCGCGCTGAACCACGTCTGCCTTGGACTCGCCAAGATGATTGTGCGCGATGGCGAGGGCGTTCATCGCGTCGTGACCGTGCGGGTGAACGGCGCGAAGACGATTCAGGATGCCGATGCCGCCGCGCGGGCGGTGGCGAATAGTTCACTGGTGAAGACGAGCTGGCATGGCGGTGATCCGAACTGGGGCCGGATCATTGACGCCATTGGTTATTCACCGGCGACAGTGGTGGAGGAGAAAATTGACATCGGTTACAGCGCGGTGGGCGGCAAGAAAATTCTCTGGAGCCTCAAGCGCGGGCAGCCGACGAAGGCGACATTCAAGCAGCTTTGCGCCGCCGTCGCGCCGAAGGAATTTGAACTGCACATCCACTTGAATCTCGGCCAGGCGAACGCGGTGATGTATGCCGCCGATTTGACCGAAGCCTACGTTGATTACAACAAGGGCGACGTGACCGATCCGACCTCGCTGGGCGGGTGATTGTCAGGCTTGACACCTATTGGCGATAGATGGAAATTCGTCCGGCATGAGTCACGCGCTGACACCTTATTACAAGCGGATCATCCGGCGGCAGCTTGCCACCGGGCGTTTTAATAACGAGAGCGAAGTTATCCGCCATTCGCTGCGGCTGGCGGATTCACTGGAACGCGCCACCGGGCCGCTGGGCTGCTCCTTTGCCGGGCGCGAAGATCTGGAGGAACTGTTGCTGGAAGGTCTGGCCAGCGGTGCCAGCGCGCCCATGACGGCGGCGCGCGGGAAGCGGATTTACAAGGAAGCGCTGGAGGAGCCGTGAGCGGCTATTACACCAGGCCCAAAGCCGACGACGATTTGGTCGAGAGTGCACGCTGGATTCGCGCGGACAATTCACGAGCTGCCCGCCGTTTTCTGGACGCGTCGTTTGATGCGTTTGACCGGTTGGCGGAATTTCCCGAACCCGGCCCGTTGGCGCGGTTCAAAAATCGCAAGCTTGCTGCGGTCAGATTTTCCGTGCTGCCGCCGCCGTTCAATCGCTGGCTGATATTTTATCGAATCACCGGCAAACAAGTGGAAATCATCCGGGTGATTTACGGAACGCAAAACTGGCGTGGGAAACCGGCTTCATTTTTTATTTGAGAACAACGCCATGAGCGCGCCGAAGGAATTTGAACTGCACATCCACTTGAATCTCGGCCAGGCGAACGCGGTGATGTATGCCGCCGATTTGACCGAAGCCTACGTTGATTACAACAAGGGCGACGTGACCGACCCGACCACGCTGGGCGGTTAGAAAAAAATGAATTCACACTCGCAACGAGAGGCAGAGTGTCGTAAGAATTCGCTGATGAAATCAAACCCGCGAGCGAATCGCGAATTGGCCCGGTGGCTCAAACGCCAACTTCGCAAGAAACGCAGACCCGCAGAACAAGGGTTGCTTGCCCGGCTTGTCGCCCAAGTTACCCCGGAGAATCGCCACAAGGAAACGGATTGGGGATTGCCGCGAGGAAAGGAAATTTGGTGAGGTCAGAGGCGACGTGGGTGATCCGAGTTCGCTGAGCGGATGATTTTTTAGCCACAGATTGAACATAGATTCAAAATAAAAGGGGACGGTCTTGTTATTTCGCAAGACCGTCCTTGTTGTTTCAACTTTTGAACTCCACTAATTCAAGTGGAATCCAAGCTGCCCACATTTTCCATGGATATGGATTGGTATGGGCTTGCCGCGCTGTTGCGGAACTAGCGGTTTTGTTTTTAGGTCACCCCTTTTGGGATACCTAAACACAATAGGCTGTCCGCAACGGCGACACGCATAGGTGCCAGCCATTTTGGCCTTTCTACGAGCCTTTGTTTGTTGACTGGGAAAGCCTCCTGTGTCATTGTTGACACGTCTTAAGCGGCATTCCCGCAATTCTCCGATGACTCGTTTTCGGAGGATTACAGCCCTCGCAGGTTACAGCCCGCGAGGGCAAATTTTTTAAGTGGTTGTTTCTGGCGCAAGCTGTTTGACGATTTTTGCGCCTTCGCTAAGTCCAGGGTTTGATAGTCTCCACCCAGATTCTTTTGAACCACTAATGAAATTGCCAAGTGCCTTTCTATAATTCGAGTGGTTGGCAACGTCATAGCAGCCAACTCTACTGCACAATTCACGTCCCTCGTCGTCTGAAAAAGTTGGCTCACCAGTTTTGAGAAAAGATTTTAACCCGCAGATTATGTATGCCTGAACAGTTTGTTGTCGCTTGCCGAAGGTGGGCATTTTTGATGCGATTACATCAATTGCACCGTTTTCAATGCAGAATACGTGATCCAATTGTTCTCGCGTTATCGAGTTTTTCTTCATCCATGCCAAGGCTTTTCCAGAAATCCCATCCTCCGCTGCTGGATACTGGTCTCTGCTTGGCGCCTTCGCGGAACCGATGTTTGGCGCGGGTTCCCCAAAGAGCAACATCGCTGCTGCTATTGCTCGTTGGCGTTCTTCGGACGAAAGCGGGGTCAATACTTCGACAATTTTTGGAACGGCTTCCAAAACCAGCTTCATTGGATTTTCAGGATTTGCGCTCATATAATTTTTAATCGGTCATATTCAACTTTCCAATATAATAATTGATTTTGTGATTGTTGTCAATAAACAATTACATTTTGCATAAACATATTGATTCGGCTGGTTCTGTTGGGTTGTTTCCGCGTTTGATCCGTGTTCAATCTGTGGCTAAAAATAAAAAAGCCGCCGGATTGCTCCAGCGGCTTTTGAATTTCAAACTTTGAATCAATACGCGGCTTGCGCGCCTTTGATGGAGCGCTTTTTCATCCACGGCATCATCGCGCGGAGCTTGGCGCCGGTCTTTTCGATCGGATGCTTCTCGCCCTGCTTGAGCAGCGCGTTGTAGCGTTTGTAACCGCCTTCGTATTCCTTGACCCAGTCCTTGGCGAACTTGCCGGATTGAATGTCCTTGAGCGCGGCCTTCATGCGTTTCTTCACGCTGGCGTCGATGATCTTCGGACCGACGCTCACGTCGCCCCACTTGGCGGTTTCGGAGATCGAGAAGCGCATGCCGCTGATGCCGGCTTCGTTCATCAGGTCGGCGATGAGTTTCAATTCATGCAGACATTCGAAGTAGGCCATCTCCGGCGAGTAACCGGCTTCGACGAGCACTTCAAATCCGGCCTGCACCAGCGCGCTCGCGCCGCCGCAGAGCACGGTCTGTTCGCCGAACAAATCGGTTTCGGTCTCTTCCTTGAAGTTGGTTTCGAGGACGCCGGCGCGGGTGCCGCCGATGCCTTTGGCCCAGGCGAGCGCAATCTTTTTCGCGTCTTTGCCGGGGTTTTGATAGACGGCGATGAGCGAAGGTACGCCCTTGCCTTCGGTGTATTGGCGGCGGACGGTGTGGCCGGGACCTTTCGGCGCGACCATGATGATGTTCACGTTCTTCGGCGGAACGATGGTCTTGAAATGGATCGAGAAGCCGTGCGAGAACACGAGCGTCTTGCCCTTGGCCAGATTCGGTTCGATGTCTTTCTTGTAGGCGGCGGCCTGCTTGGTGTCGGGCAGCGCGACCATGATGACGTCGGCGCGCTTCACGGCTTCGGCGGTGGTGACGACTTCAAAGCCCTTTTCCTGCGCGACCGGGATGGACTTGCTGCCTTCGTAAAGGCCGATGAGGACCTTGAGGCCGCTGTCTTTGAGGTTGAGCGCGTGGGCGTGGCCCTGCGAACCGAAGCCGAGGATCGCCAGCGTTTTGTTTTTCAACACGCCGAGATCGGCGTCTTTATCAGTGTATACTTTGGACATAAAAATAGTTGAGGGTTGTTGGTTGAGAGTTGAGGGAAAAGCCGATTACTTTCTGGGCATGGCCACCTGGCCGGTGCGGGTTTGTTCCAGCACGCCGAAGGTCTTCATCAGGTCGAGAAATTTTTCCACCTTGCTGCCGTTGCCGGTTATCTCGATGGTCAGCGTCTTGGGTTGCACGTCCACGATTTTCGCGCGGAAGATGTCGGTGATCTGCATCACTTCGGCGCGCGATTTGGAATCCACGGAGACCTTCACCAGCACGAGTTCGCGGTCCACGTATTCGCCGGCGCGGAAGCTTTGCACCTTGAGCACATTCGGAAGCTTGTTGAGCTGCTTGACGATCTGTTCCAGCGTGGCGTCGTCGCCGTGCGTGACGATGGTCATGCGCGACAGCACCGGGTCGTGGGTGGGGCCGACGTTGAGCGTGTCAATGTTGTAGCCGCGGCCGCTGAACAATCCGGCCACGCGCGTGAGCACGCCGAACTTGTTTTCCACGAGAATCGAGATGGTGTGTTGCATAAAACCGTTTGGAAACGGACGGAAAGCCTAGCAACGCGGGCAAATGGGGTCAATTTGCAATTTTGGGGATCACACTGATGAAGTTTGACCTGCAACGGGCCGGGCAAATATGATTGCAGTCATGAACCCCCAATTCCATTCCCGCCGGGATTTTCTGAAAACCACCACCCTTGCCGCTGCGAGCGTGCCGTTCATGGGCGCATTCGCCTCGACGGTGCACGCCGCCGAGCCGGAGCGGAAGCTGGGGTTTGCCCTGGTCGGGTTGGGCAGTCTGAGCACGCACCAGCTCGCGCCGGCATTGCAAAAGACGAAATTCTGCCGATTGGCGGGCATTGTCACCGGCACGCCCGCGAAGGCGGAAAAGTGGCAGGCGCAATATAAGATTCCTGCCAAAAATATTTACAACTACGACACGATGGAGCAGATGGCGGACAATCCGGACATTGACGTCGTTTATGTCGTCACGCCCAACGCGCTGCATGCCGACCACACCATCAAGGCGGCGAAGGCGGGCAAACATGTCCTGTGCGAAAAGCCGATGGAGGTGTCTTCGGAAAAATGCCAGCAGATGATTGACGCCTGCAAGAAAGCGGGGCGGCAACTGGCCATCGGCTACCGGCTGCATTTCGAGCCGAACAATCTGGAATGCGTCCGTCTCGCGCGCGAAAAAGTTTTCGGCAACTTGAAACTGGTCCAAGCGGACTTCGGCTTCCGCATCGGCGATCCGGCGCAGTGGCGGCTCAACCGCGCGCTGGCCGGTGGTGGGCCGTTGATGGACGTGGGCATTTATGCGCTGCAGGCCACGCGCTACATCACGGGCGAGGAACCCACATCGGTCACGGCGGTTGAATCCACCATGGACCATGTGAAGTTCAAGGACGTGGAGGAATCCATCGCCTGGCAGCTGAAGTTCCCGAGCGGGGTCATCGCCACCAGCAGCAGCACGTATAATTTTGGCGGCATGAACCGGTATCAGGCGTTCGCGGATAGGGGCTGGTTTCAATTGTCGCCGGCTTACAGCTACGGCGGCATCGAGGGCAAACGCAGCGACGGCGAAGCGATCAACTTCCCGGCGATGGATCAATTTGCGGCGGAGATGGACGATTTTTCCCAATGCATCTTGAACAACCGGCCGACGAAGGTGCCGGGCGAGGAAGGCTTGCGCGACGTGAAAATCATGATGGCCATCTACCAAGCGGCACGGACCGGCAAGGCGGTGAATCTGGGGTGATTGAACGGAGCGCGAGTTGTTCCAACTCGCAGCATTTCCGCACTGTGCACACGCTGCGGATTGGGACAATCCGCGCTCCGGCGGAATTATCTCTGGAGAAACGTTTCCGTCAGTGAACCTTTTTCGGTGCGGATGACGGCGCCGGTGGAAACGTTATGCCGCGTGAACCAACCGTCGCTCGTCTCGAGCACGAAGCGGATGTTGTCGGTGGCGGCAACCACGCTGTTTGTGTCATTTTTTTCCAGGTGATGGATTTCTTGAATGACGCCGTCAGGACTGATGTAGGCGGCGGAAATGGATTCGGGACAATTTTTCATCCAGAACGCTGCGCGTTGCGGCATGCGCAAATCAAAGAGCATGGAGTCCGCGTCTTGTATGTTTGTGCGGAACATCATCCCGGTGCGAATTTGCTGAAACGTCAGCGCCATCTCCGTGTCCAAAACTTCCGCGCCGAGATAAATCCTGATGGTCGGGAGTTTCGCCTGTGCCTGTGTCGGCAGGTTGTCGTCCACTGAAGCTGCCGGGGCCGGGGCGGGGGCCGGTGCGGGCGGGCCGGCTTTGCTGCAGCCGGTGATCAACAGCGCGGCCAGCAGTAGTGCGAACGAAGTGCAAACTCTCATGGCCGTAATTTGCCGGATGTCGCCTCGCATTTCAATCAAACGTGAAGGTATTCGGCATTCATATTTGACTCACGCAAAGAGCGCAAAGGACGCAAATATTTTTCAATGCCTTTCTGTCTTTGCGACCATGGCGTCCTTTGCGTGAGGCCACCGGATATCTCATTGGCGCAATCCACCGACAGCAAACCGCAATTCACCGGCAGTGGGATTCGTTGACTTATCTTCCAGCCAGCTTAATTTGCTATCACTGTGACAACCGCCAGCCAAATCAAAACTGAACTTATCCGACTGGATCAGCTCCCGCCGCGGGTTTGTGCCGTCGTGCGCAACATCGCGACGGACGATGAGGAAATGCTGCGCCTCAAGACACTGGGCGTCTGTCTTGGCCGTCGCGTGGAACTGGTCAAGGCTGGCGACCCGCTGATCCTGAAAGTTTTCGGTTCGCGGCTGGGGGTGTCCGCTCATCTCGCCGCCCATGTGCAGGTGGAAGTCTGCCAGCCGAACCATTGCGCCCTGCGCGATAACGACGGCGCATGAGCGCGACCCGGGAAATTTCGACGGTTACGCCGCATCGCCATCACGCCTTCACCCTGGCGCTGGTCGGCAATCCCAATGCGGGCAAGACCACCCTGTTCAACGCGCTGACCGGCTTGCGCGCCAAGACCGCCAACTTCGCCGGCACCACGGTGGAACGCAAAGTCGGACGGCTGCATCTCGCCCACCAGCAGCTTGTCATCGTTGACCTGCCCGGCCTTTACAGCCTCGACAGCACGTCGCCCGATGAAAAACTGGCGAGCGATGTGTTGCATGGGCGGCTGGCGGAACATCCCGCGCCCGACGCCGCGCTCGTGGTCGTGGACGCGACCAATCTTGAACGGAATCTCTTTCTCGTCAGCCAGCTGCTGGAACTCGATTGTCCGGTCATCGTCGCCTTGAACATGATGGACATGGCCAAGCGCGACGGCATCCGCATTGACGTGGAGAAACTGCGGGCCGAACTGGGCTGTGCGGTCATTCCCATTTCCGCGCGTGCCGGAACCGGCATTGAGGAATTGAAACGCGAACTGGCGCGCCTGGTTGGCGGCGCGATGCCCGAATCGGTGGCGCACAGCAAGCCCGAGTGTGGCAGCTGCACCGGCTGCACGTTTCAAGCGCGCTACGAATGGACGGAAAACATTTCGACCAAAGTCATGGACGCGGAACTGGCGCGGCGTTCAGTCTGGACGGAAAAGATTGATGACATCGTCACGCATCCGGTCGCCGGGGTGATTGTGTTCCACCTGGTGATGCTGGCGATCTTCGCACTCATCTTCTGGGCGGCGAAAATCCCGATGGACCTGATTGATCACCTGTTTGCGACCGTCGGGGCTGGCGTCACTGCGCTGTTGCCGGAAGGCGATCTGCAAAGCCTGATCGTGAAGGGCGTCATCGCCGGCGTCGGCGGCATCCTCGTTTTTCTGCCGCAGATCTGCATTCTTTTCTTCGCGCTATCACTGCTGGAAGACACCGGCTACCTGTCGCGGGCCGCGTTTGTGATGGACAAAGTGATGCGGAAATTCGGCCTGCCCGGCAAGGCGTTTGTGCCGATGCTGTCCGCGCACGCCTGCGCCATTCCCGCCATCATGTCCACGCGCGTGATCGAAAACCCGCGCGACCGGCTGGTCACGATTCTCATCACACCGTTGATGACGTGTTCCGCGCGCATTCCGGTTTACGCGATGGTCACGGCGCTCATCTTTCCGAACTCGCCGCTCAAAGCCGCGCTGATTTTCACCTCCGCCTATGCCATTGGCATCATGGCCGCGCTTGGCTGTTCGCTGCTGTTCAAGCATACGATTCTGCCCGGCGGCAGCAAGCCGTTGATGATCGAACTGCCGCCTTATCGTCTGCCTGGGCTGCGCACGGCGCTGCTGCACACGTTTGATCGCGCAAAAATTTTCGTGAAGCAGGCCGGCACCGTCATCCTGGTGATCTCCCTGGTCATGTGGGCGCTGTCGCATTATCCCAAATCCTTGCCGCCAGCGGCCGCAGTGGCGATGCAGACCGAGGCCGTGCAGTTGGAAAATTCCGGTGAGAAAACGAAGGCCGAAGAATTGCGGAATGATGCGGATCGTCTGACGGCGCAGTATTCGCTACAAAATTCGTTTGCTGGAAAAATCGGCCACGCCATCGAGCCGGTCATCCGCCCGTTGGGTTATGACTGGCAGATCGGCATTGGCATCTTCAGTTCGTTCGCCGCGCGCGAGGTCATCGTCTCCACGCTCGCCATCGTTTACGGCGTGGGCGAGGACGCCGCCGACAACAACCGGACGTCGCTCTACGACACGCTGCGCAGCGCCAAACGGACGGACGGCTCGCCCGTCTTCACCACCGCGACGTGCCTGAGCCTGCTGGTGTTTTACATCCTGGCGGCGCAATGCCTGTCCACGCAGGCGGTCGTCCGGCGCGAGACGAACAGCTGGAAATGGCCGCTGTTCCAGATCGCCTACATGAGCGGGCTGGCCTATGTGGCCGCGCTACTGGTCTATCAGACCATGCGCTATCTGGGATACGCGTGAGCCGGATGCGCCGGCGGTGCGTCCACTGCGCGAAATTTGTTTTCACGAAACGAAATTGTCCCTAATCTCGGCGGCATGAAGCCAACCGCCTTGTTATCACTCGCCGCTTCCATTTTGGTTTTGCTGTCGCAACCGGCATCAGCGGCGGAGACCAACCATAATTTCCTCAAATGGGAAAAGGACATCGCCGCCTTCGAGCGGATGGACACGACGAATCCGCCGCCCAAAGCGGGGATTGAATTCATCGGCTCCTCCACCATCGGGCGCTGGAAAACGCTGGCGCAGGATTTTCCGGGACAGCCGGTGTTCAACCGCGGCTTCGGCGGTTCGGAGATTGTGGACTCCACGCACTTCGCGGCGCGGGTGGTCATTCCTTACGCGCCAAAGATGATTGTCCTCCGGGCCGGCGGCAACGATCTGTGGGCGGGCAAAACGCCGGAACAGGTTTTTGTGGATTTCAAAGAATTCACCGCCGTCGTCCACGCGAAACTGCCGGACACGGAGATTGTTTTTCTTTCGTTAAGCCCCAGCCTCGCGCGCTGGAAACAGCATGAGCAGGAAAAAGAAGTGAACCGGCTGATTGCGGACTTTGTCCATCAGACGCCGCACCTGAAATACATCGAGACGTATGACCTGCCGCTTGACGCGGACGGCCAGCCGCGCGCGGAACTGTTCGTGACGGACAAACTGCATTTCAACGCCGACGGCTACAAATTATTGGCGGAGCGGGTGCGGCCGGTTTTTTCGAAATAGCCGGGCGACAACTAGCGCGGCTCCAGTTCTCCTCATGCGCCCGAGATCGTGGATCGATAAACTTCCGTCGCAACCATGCTTGCACCCGAGCGCGACGCCCATTAAGGTTTACCAGGTTGCGCCTGTAGCTCAGTTGGATAGAGCATCTGCCTTCTAAGCAGGCGGTCGTGCGTTCGAATCGCGCCAGGCGCACCATTTCATTTCCGCCCGTGAACACGGCCATTTCCCGGCTGCCTCGGGCAATTTCGCCTCCGGCCCGGCGGGTCAAATTCCCCAAAACCTCCGGCGCAGGATGAACGTTCTGCGCCGGTTGCATGTCGGATGGGGCAGTATACATTGAACCCCTAAGCCTTTTGCCTATTGTAAGAAAAACTTGATGGTGGTAAACAACTGATGCGGATAAAGCCATGAGCAGCGACCATCCAAACGTGCAGGTGCCTGGCCATGATACGCGGATTGTGCGTTCCTTCCGCGCCTCCGAACTTTTTTATCGCCGGCTGCTTGAGACGGCCCGGGAAGGCATCCTGATCCTGGATTTCGACACGGGACGGATCAAGGATGTGAACCCCTTTCTTTTCCGGCTGCTGGGCTTTAACCGCGCGGAGATGGTGGGCAAGATTCTTGGCGAGCTGAGTCCGTTCAAAGACACGGAACTGGGCAACGGCATGTGGGAGCAGTTGCAAAAAAGCGGCCAAGTCCGTTTTGAGGATCTGCCATTGGAAACCAAGGACGGTTGCAAGATTACCGTGGAATTCACGGGCAATGTCTATCAAGCCAGCGGCAGGAAGCTGATCCAATGTCACGTTCGCGACATCACCGAACGGAAACACGCGGAGGATGAGATCTGGCGGCTCAATGCCGAGATGGAGCGGCGGGTGGTCGAACGCACGGCGCAACTGCAAGCCGTCAACGAGGAGTTGCAGGCGCTGGGTTATATCGTCTCCCACGATTTGCGCACGCCGTTGCGCCAGGTCGGGGGCGTCGTGAAGCAGCTGCAAAAGAACGCCGGACCGGCACTTTCCAAAAAAAACCGCCAGCACCTGGCCATGATCTCCGAGTCCGCGAAATTGATGAGCGAGCTGGTTGAAGATCTGCTGACCTTCTCGCGCGCCGGATCCGCGACCCGGGCAAAGGCGGAGATCGATCTCGATGAATTGATGCCGAAAGCCAGGGGAGAAGCCCGGGTGAAAACACCGGAGGGCAGCCGCGTCCGCCAAGTTGATCCGGAGCCGCCCGCGCCGGCTGGCCATGCCAGGCCCGAAGCCAGGGGGCACGATCAAAGCAACCCGACCGAAATTCAGCGTCAGGAATACAGCCGCACACTGCGATCACTGGCACACCGGCTCGTGGAGGCGCAGGAGACCGAACGCCGGAACATTGCACGCGAACTCCACGACGAAATTGGCCAGGCGCTCACGGTCACACAATTGAATCTCCAGGAAATGTTGCAGTCGCCCGGAGCCGAAGATCTGAAGCCGCGCTTGAACGAGAGCCTCCAGGAGGTCGAACGTGTTTTGGAGCAGGTGCAGGATATCTCGCTGGATTTGCGCCCGTCCATGCTCGACGATCTCGGCCTGGAAGCGGCGCTGGTCTGGCTGACCAACCGGCAGGCGGCAGTGGCCGGACTGAAGGCCGAAGTCCAGACGGACCCATTAAAGCGCCGCCTGGATATGGTGATCGAAACCGAGTGTTACCGCATCGCGCAGGAGGCTTTGACCAATGTGGTGCGTCACGCCCGGGCCCACGCCGTGTTCGTGGAATTGCGTGCCGTGGACGGACAACTTCACTTGCGCGTGCGCGATGATGGCGTCGGTTTTGACGTGGCGGCCACCCGGGAAAAGGCCGTGTCCGGCGGGAGTCTGGGACTGTTAAGCATGGAGGAGCGGGCCGTGCTGGGCGAGGGCCGGCTGGAACTGGCTTCCGGTCACGAGCAGGGCACCGAAGTCCACGCCTGGTTTCCGCTGAGGTGGCGGACCGCGCACACTTGAGGCACGGCCGATGAATCATTTCCGTGGAACCATTCGCGTCATCCTGGCCGATGACCACACGCTGGTGCGCGCCGGCATTCGCGCGTTGTTGGAAAAGTTTTCCGGGGTGAACGTGGTGGATGAAGCCGGCGACGGCCGCGAAGTTCTGAAACTGATCAAGCTGCACCGTCCCGATGTGGTTTTGATGGACATCTCCATGCCGGGCTTGAACGGCCTGGATGCGGCGGCGCGGGTGACCCGGGAATTTCCGGACGTGCGGGTGATCATTCTTTCCATGCACAACAACGAGGAATATTACTGGCGGGCGTTGAAGGCGGGGGCCGCCGGCTATCTGCTGAAGAAGGCGGCGAGCGTCGAATTGGAAACCGCCTTGCGCCGGGTGGTTCACGGGGAAATTTGTCTCAGCCGGGAAATTTCCGCCCGCCTGCTCAAAAAGTTTCCCCTGCATGGAATCATCGACCGCAAAAGCCCGCTCGAACAATTGACGGACCGGCAGCGCGAGGTTCTGCAGCTGATTGCCGAGGGCCAGAACACCAAACAAATCGGGGAAATCCTGAAGGTCAGCCCCAAGACCATCGAATATCATCGCCTGAAATTAATGGAGCGCTTGAACATGCACGACATCCCGGGCCTGGTGCGCTTCGCGTTGCGGATGGGATTGCTTCCCCAAGAAAGCTGAAGAAGGGCGGGCAGATCATCAAGGCTGGGGATCGCGGGTGCGGTAGAAACGCTGCGGATAATTTGCAGCATGGCGGTCGGTAAAATCCAGCGATCCGCCGGCATCCAGCGTCACCGTGCCGATGATGGTCCAGGTCAGGAAATCCGCCGTCGCCTCGACGACATACGTGTGGCCGGCGATTCCGCTCACCGCCAGCGTAAATTGTCCATCGGACATTCCCCGGGCCTGGATTTGCGCGGGAGTGATGCTCTGCTGGCTTGGCGGGTGTTCGACCAGGCGATAAAACCGCGTGAGAAAATTCATGGCGTTGGTGTCGGTGAAATCCAGCGATCCGCCGGCGTCCAGCGTCACCGTGCCGATGACCGTCCAATTCACAAAATCTTCCGTAGCTTCGATGTCATACGTGTGGCCGGCCGGTCCGCTCACATTCATCGTCAATTGTCCGCCGGACATGCCCCGGAGCTGGATTTGTGCGGGAGTGATGTTCGGCTGGCTGGGCGGGTGTTCGGCCAGGCGATAAAACCGCTGTGAAAAATTCGGCGCGTCGGTGTCGGTAAAATCCGCGGGGCCGCCGTCGCCCAGCGTCACCGTGGCGATGACCGTCCAGGTCACAAAATCTTCGGTTGCTTGGATGTCATACGTATGGCCGGCCGGTCCGGTCGCACTGAGCATGATTTGTGCGTCCGGCGCGCGGTGGATCTGCAACTGCGGGGGCGGAAGGCTTTGCGGGGCGGATTGGCTGTCGCGTGTGCGGTAGAAGCGCTGCGGAAAATTCGCAGCGTCCGGGTCGATAAAATCCAGTGCCCCGCCGGCATTCAGCGTCACCGTGCCGATGACGGTCCAGGTTGTGAAATCCTCGGTGGCTTCGATTTCACAGGTGTGGCTGGGCGGCCCGGTAAGATGCAACGTCATCGAACCGTTCGCCGAGCTGTGGATCTGCAACTGAACGCTTTGAACCTGTGTCGGCTCCTGCCGGTAACTGGCTTCGTTGGAGAAGTCGCTCTCCTGTCCTTCTGCGTTGACCGCGGTGATGGCGAAATAATAGGTCACACCCGGCACGAGATTTGAGATGGTAACGGAGGCCACGTTCCCCACCACAATGATGTCCGTGTATTCGCCGCCGGCCGTGCCGTAATAAAGATTGCAATGGACAATTTCAGGACTGGGGCTGGGATTCCATGCCAGGGTCAAATCATAGGTATTTGTCGGCGACGGCTGGGCCAGGGCGGCGGCAGGGTTGTGGACCAGTCCGCAAAAAAGAATCCCGACCAGAATTCTGGTCAGTCTTCTCAATCGCATTGGCCCGCCCAAGGTCGTGACGGCGCGGACCAACTGATGCTCGCGGCAAAATGGCACCTAGTCTACTACCACGAATCAAGCCGTTTGCGACTGGGACGTTCCTGACCGCCCCTAGGAAATCCCTTGGTTCAAATTTTGAATACGTGCCTTCGTCCGATTGCAGGTGAAAACTTTGCCGGAACTGCGGGCGGCGGGGGGAGGCCAGAAGCGTTCACCCGCACTTTACGTTTGCGACGGGCCATATCGGTTCTAACATGCTCGCGCGTGCTGAACCTTGAACATATTTCCGGACTGCTGGAAAAACACCGCGCGGTTGCCCCGGCGCGCGTGAAGGAATTTGCCATCGGCGGAAAACCCTTCGCCTTCAATTCACAGCCCGCCGTCATGGGGGTTGTCAATCTCTCCGCCGACTCGTGGTATCGCGAGAGCGTCAGCCTGACGCCGGAAAGCGCGATCCAGCGCGGAAAGGTTCTGGTGGCGCAGGGGGCGGACATCATTGACGTGGGCGCGGAATCCACGCTCGCCCACGCGGCCCGCGTGGACGATGCCGCGCAAAATTCAAAGCTGATCCCCGTCATCAAAGGATTGTGCGCGGAAAAAATCCCGGTTTCGGTCGAAACCTATTCACCCGCCGTGACCCGCGCCAGCCTGGAGGCGGGCGCGAATGTTTTGAATCTCACCGGCAACGACCGCAGCGACGAACTGTTCAAAATGGTCGCGGCTCACGATGCCGCCGTCATCATCTGTTTTGTGCAGGGCAAAAACGTCCGCGACGTCGGCGATTATGATCTGTCCGCCGACCCGGTGCCGGTGTTGCGCGACTACTTTTTGCGGCAGATTGAAATCGCCCGGCGCAACGGTGTGGAGAAAATCTTCATCGATCCCGGCCTCGGCTTTTATTATCGCAATCTGCAGGACAGCGCGGTGCGGGTGCGGCATCAGATGCAGGTTTTTCTGAACACGTTCCGGTTGCGGGAACTGGGCTTCCCGGTCTGCCACGCGCTGCCGCACGCGTTTGAATATTTCGGCGACGAAGTCCGCTGTGCCGAACCGTTCTTCGCCGTGCTCGCCGCGCTGGGGAAAACCGACCTGTTCCGCACGCATGAAGTTCCGCGCATCAAGGCGGTGCTGGAGACGATGAAGGTTTTTTAATTCGTAACGGCGTCTCGGCAGAGCGCCGCTGAATTTCCTTTCAAGCACGGCGCTCTGCCGAGACGCCGCTACGACGCACAAGAAACACGCCTTCTTCCTCCGATTGCGTGATCCACTGGTTGAGAACTTCAAGACCATGCTTGGCGAGGTTTTTGCGGACCAGCGCCGGGGTGTAGCGATACGAGAAAAAGAGCCGTATGGATTCACCGCGCCGAAACGTGAACGTTTCGGTTTCAATGTCAATGGAGCAGGCGCGGCTAAACTGAAATTTTGCCACGATGCGTTTCAGTCCCAATCCGCCAGCCTCAATCGTAAAATGCAGTTTGCCATCACCACATCCGACGCCGAGGTCGAGCAGGAAGGTCAGCAGCCAGTCGCGCGTGGGCGCGTTGTCGTATTGCGGCAGAACCTTTTTGATGCCGGCGGCGTAATTGCCGCCCGGCGCGAGATTCGCGCTGAACAGCAGATGGTCTTGTCGGCGAACCAGCGAGGCCAGCCGTGGCAGGATGTCCTGCGGCTCGAAATTCGGGATCATGCCAAAAAAGGTGACAAGTGACGCGCCTTGCGGCGAGCCACCATTACGAAAAACTTTTGGCAGTGTTTCTGCGGTCGCCAAATCACAGACAAACGGAAAACAACTCTTCTCCGGCACAACAGACATCGCCGCCTCGCGCGCGACCAGAACCATGGCGGTGCTGACATCGCAGGGCGTATAGGAAATTTCTTTGCCGCCGGTGTTCAGCAGTTTCAACAGCCGCGTGTCCTTCTGACCGCCGCCGCAGCCGAGGCCGATGACATGGATGCGCCGGGTTTTGATTTGCTTCACCGCTTCCGCAAAGGCGCGGTCATAAGTCGCCGCACAATCCGCGTCGTTGCGGGAAGGGGAATAAATTTGATGCAGCGCGAGCCATTTCTGGGTCTGCTTGACGCTGTCGTAGTGAAACTTGTGGTTCACCCGCCGCGTGCGCAACGAGGCGAGCAGGTCGCGCCGGACCCTTTCGGGAAACTGGCTGGAGTGAATCGCGATGTTGGCAAAGCTTGAAGGCCGTCTCATTTTTGCTTTGTTTCACGCGCCAGAATTTCCTTCATGGCCGAAACATCGAGCTGATCTTTTTCACGCCACGAATCTTGCTTGAGAAAAATCAAGTCCGCTGGTGAAAGATAGGCGATGCGCACACCTTCGGAGTCAAAATGACGCAAATTCGGCCGGAAGTCGTCAAGCGTCTTGCCGCGCATTTTCACAAAAATATCAAGGTCGAAACTTTCCATCACACGAATGGAGCCTTCCTCGACCGCGAAGTCTTCGATTTTCAATTCACGCGCCCAGCCTTCGCCCCAATTTTTCAGGCAGTCAAGAAGCCGGCGAAGATTCTCCGGCGAACTTTGCACGATGATGTCCACGTCTTCAGTCGCGCGGACAAATCCGTTCAAAGAAATCGCCACGCCGCCAACGGCGGCAAAATCAACCCCGGCGCGGGCCAGTTCGACCAACAGACTTCCGAACCGGAAAAAGTTCTCGTTTGGGGCGGACATTTTTGGCGTGTTGAAAAAGGAAAAAACTCAAATCCTCCAGCTGGCGCAGCGGCGTGACGTGCGCCGGCCGGCGGCCCACAATTTTGTGAACCGGCCATTCGGCTGGAGAACTTCCATTCTTCACGATTTGAAACTACGCCGCCCTCCCGGACAGGTCAATCACGGAACTTTTCACCTTTGCGGGAATATCTGGTAGAGCAGCAGGTAAACCACGACGCCGGTCACGGACACATACATCCACAACGGCCACGTCCAGCGCGCGATTTTTTTATGCGCTGCAAAATCCTGCCGCCGCGCACGGTTCAACGTCATCAAAATCAGCGGCACAATCACCGCGGCGAGAACCGTGTGGGTGAGCAGGATGGTCAGGTAGATTGGCCGGAACCAGGCCGGATCCACAAAGTGGGTGACGGTCTTGACCGTGGCGTGATAGGTCAGATAACACGCGAGGAAAATCACGGAAGTGCTGAACGCCGCGATCATGCAGTTGCGGTGCGCGACTTTGTTTCCGCGTTTGATGAAAATGAATCCCAGCGTGAGAAACACCGCGCTCAAGCTGTTGAGCGTGGCGTTGACGGCAGGCAGGTCGTGAACGGTCATAAAATTATTCTGTAGCAGCCGACGTGAGGAGGCTCATTCTTGTTCGTCAGAAAATGTTAGAGCCTCCTCACGTCGGCTGCTACTCATTTTCAAGGTGCCGCACGGCCGCCAGGATGTGCGGCTGGACATTCGTCCATTCCACGCCCTCACCACCGGTTTCAAACACCGCCCGCAGTTGGGCATGCTTGTCCACGACGACGAAGTAAGTGCTGTGGATGAACAGATCCACGGGATCTTTCTGCTCATCCAGTTTCACGGGAACCGAACTCAGTTTCAAACTGCCGCTGCCGAGCGATGCGATTTCCTTCTTTGTTCCGGTCAGGAATGTCCACCGGTTGAAATCGGCTTTGAAGCGGTCGCCGTATGTCTTCATCACGGGCGGCGTGTCGTTGTCCGGATCGGTCGTGAGCGTCACGAGTTTTGCGTGGCTTGTGGATGGCAGTGCGTTTTGCAGCGATTCCATCTGTTTGGTCATGCGCGGACATGGCCCGGCACAGCGCGTGAAGATGATGTCGGCCACCCAGACATGATTGGTCAAATCGGCAAGCGTCACGGCCTGGTCGCTTTGGTTTGTCAGGGTAAAGTCGGCGATCTGATTGATGACCGGCAAGGGCGGGTGATGCACGCGCTGGCTTTCCGCCAGCGACAGCAACCAGGCGAGGCCGAGCAGGCCGGTGAGCAGGCTGAAGCCGAGCCAAAGTGTTCGTGGCAGTTGCCGGGAGTTATCAGCCATATCGTCGGGTAATTATGCACCGAATAACGATTGCCGCAAGCCAGCCGTGAAGTGTCGAAAACTTTTAAATACCGATGAACACGGTCTGAAAATCCGTTTCAGAACACTCATAAAATAGAAAAAAGCATTGTAAAATAAAGATAAATTCGTCCCTGCTCGCCAGGATTTTTCACTGCTTTTCATCCCTTTCACTGAGAGTTTCACTGACCGTCAGGCTGCCATCCGGTCGGCGGCGAAATAACCTCTTCGCTCCTGCCGACGTGCGACGGCCTGCGCACGCGGCTGAGTTCAAACGCAATACCGGACCGCCAAACCAATACTCAAAAGCCAAACTTGACAGATAGACTGCTAAGTTATATTGTTTAATCGTGATCGCTCAGAAAAACAACGAAGTCGCGGTAGAAGATTTTGCCATGGCATTGGGTTTGCTCGTGCGCCGCATTCGCGCCGACGCGCCGCCGGAATTGCGGGAATTCTCCTGGACACAAAAGGCAGTCCTTTCCCGCCTTGAAAAGGAAGGCCCGGCGACAACCGCGGACCTCGCACGCGCCGAAGGTGTCAAGCCGCAATCCATGGGCACGGCTCTGGAATTGCTCGAGAAAATGGGGCTGGTCGAACGCAAGGCCCACCCCACGGATGGCCGCCAGGTCAACATTAAACTGACGGCCAGGGGCATCACCCTGCGCAGGAACACCAAGGAGGCGACGCACGCCTGGCTTTCGCAGGCCATCGCGAAACTCGACAGACAGGAACAGACAACGCTCCTCAAGGCCGGTGAACTCATCAAGCGCATGGCGGAAATGCCATGACAGCTTGCCACCCAAATACAGGATGGAATGACGCATGAAACTCGATCCGCAAAAAACGGCGCTACTGACGCTGGATCTTCAAAAAGGAATCTTCGGCCTTGTGCCGGATTCCGAACGCGTGATGAGCATGGCCGCGAAAGCCGTCGCGTTTGCGCGGCAAAATCAGTTCCGCATCATTCATGTGGGGCTTGGGTTTTCCGAGGGGCACCCGGAGATTCCGGATTTTGAATCCCCGTTTTTGCGGCTCAAACAGAACAATCTCTTCGTCAAGGGCACTCCTTCCGCGGAATTTCACGGCGATATTTTTCATCCGGACGACCTCGTGATCTACAAGCAGAGAGTGGGCGCGTTTTCGGACAATCATCTTGAGCTGGTCCTTCGGTCCCGCCGCATCGAGCACCTCGTTTTTTTCGGCATCGCAACGAGCGGGATTGTTCTCTCCACGCTGAGACGCGCCTTTGACCTGGATTTCCGCAGTGTAGTTCTCACGGACACCTGCTTCGATTCCGATCCGGAGGTTCACCGCGTTTTGACGGAAAAGGTTTTTTCCAGGCAGGCATGGGTCGCCACCACGGACGAATTCATCGCCGCACAATGAGCCACAGCCATTCCGAAAGGCTGGAGCCCGGGGCCTGGAAAATCATCGCCGTCGTGGTCCTCGGTCCGTTTATGTCGCAAATGGATTCGACGATCGTGAACGTCTCGCTTTCGTTCATCAAGCAGGAGTTGCACTCGTCAATTGCGTCGACCCAATGGGTCGTCAGCGGCTATCTGCTCGCCCTGGCCCTCATGCTGCCGCTCAATGCCTGGCTCGTGTCCCGCCTCGGCGCAAAGAGGCTTTATTTGATCTGCTTTTCCTCATTCACACTGGCTTCATTCCTGTGCGGTGCGGCCACCACAATGCCCCAGTTGATCGGCGCGCGACTCATTCAAGGCATGGCCGGAGGCCTGCTCGCCCCGTTGACCCAGTTGATGGTTGCGCGTGTTGCCGGAAGGCAGTTCGCCAGGGTTTTCGGATATGCCGCCGTGCCGATCCTGCTGGCTCCCCTCGCGGGGCCGATCCTCGCGGGAACCATATTGAAATACCTGGGCTGGCCCTGGCTCTTTTACGTCAATCTGCCGGTCGGGATTTTGGCGGTCGCTCTGGCTGCCTGGATCCTCCCGCATGACAATCCGGCAACCCAAAAACGCCCCTTTGATCTCAAGGGTTTTCTCATGATCTCACCCGGACTTGTGTGTCTTCTCTACGGACTTGAACAGGCGTCACATCACGGGGACGTCCGGGTTCTCGTTTTGGGTTTGGTCCTGCTGGGCGCATTTATCCGGCACGCGCACTGGAGAAAATCGAAGGCGCTGATTGACATCGAGCTTTTCAAAATTCGGGATTTTTCGATCGCGGCCACTACCCAGTTTCTTGGGCTCGGGATCATATACGGCGGCCAGTTTCTCATTCCGCTCTTTTTGACCACGGGCTGCAGCCTCACAGTGACGCAGGCCGGCTGGATTCTTGGGTCCATGGGGGTGGGCATGCTGTGCGTCTATCCGTGCATGGGATATTTGACGGACAGGTTTGGCTGCCGCGCCGTCGCTTCCGGCGGGGTGTTCCTGAATTTTCTGGGGACCCTTCCGTTTCTTTGGATG
>Ga0247670_1000050_pt1 | contig 41292 bp, 25 predicted proteins | sample CNK11_metaG_FD_183042 | JGI IMG/M metagenome (GOLD analysis project Ga0247670, IMG submission 183042) | Soil microbial communities from Purdue University Martell Research Forest, Indiana, United States - CNK11 | ecosystem: Environmental > Terrestrial > Soil > Temperate forest > Bulk soil...
GCAACGAATAATCCGATCATCATTAACAGTTACGGAGTCGGCCCAAAGCCCATCATTGATGGTAATGGACTCATTGGCACTGGCGTGGTCTATCTGTTTAATCAGCAATACTGGGAGATTAACAATCTTGAAATCATCAACAACGCCGCCGCTGGAGGCGACCGGCGCGGGATTTATCTGGCCGCGCAGAACTTCGGATTGGTTCACCACTTGTATGTTAGAAATTGCTACATCCACAACATCAAGGGCATTGTGGGCCAGGATAACGCCGCCAAGCGGACTGCCGGATGCCTTGTTGAAACGATCGGCGATAGCGCGGTGCCGACGCGGTTTGACGGCATTCTTATGGAGAATTGCGTGATCTCGACAGTGGACAATCAAGGAATCGCCTTGAACAATAATGTTTCAGTTGCGGATTATCCGGGAACAGCCAGTTGGAATGCCCGCAAGTTCACCCACGTCGTCATTCGCGGAAATTTGATCAACGATATCTCGAAGAACGCGCTGATCATCCGGCTGACCGACGAAACCGGGTTGATTGAACACAATGTTTGCTACGACACGGCTTTTCGCGCTGGGACGGGCAACACCATTTATGCCCGTAGTTGTCGGGGAACGGTATTTCAATTCAACGAAGGCTATTTGAACAGAACGACCGACTTCGACGGTTGTCTCTATGATTCGGATCTTCAAAGCCCGGCCTGCATATTCCAATACAGCTACAGTCATGACAACAACCACGGCCTCTTCTGGCTGGACACCGACGCTGCGGACACCAATGTCATCGTGCGTTACAACATCAGCCAGAACGACAGGGGCAACATCTTCTGTCCGAATTACCCCTGCGCCAGCGCCTACATCTATAACAACACGGTCTATGTCGGCGCGAACCTCTCGCCGGTGATCATCAATGAAAAAACGGTCAATACAAAAACTTACTTTTTTTACAACAACATCATCTACAACTCCAGCCCGACTGCGACTTATAATTTTGTCGGCCTCAACGGTGGCAGCCGCACTTGCGACTACAACGTCTTTTACGGCCAACACCCGGCCGGCGAGCCGGCGGACACCCACAAGCTCACCAGCGACCCCAAGCTGGTTGCGCCGGGCACGGGCGGCACGAATGATCTGAACAGCGTCGGCGGCTACAAATTGCAGGCCGGCTCGCCTTGCATTGATTCGGGAATGACAATCGCCAACAACGGCGGACGGGACTACTGGGGCAATGCCGTTCCTTTTAACGGAACAACCGACCGGGGCGCAAACGAATGGTCTGGCGTCCCGCCGGTAGTTTCCACCCAGCCCGCGACAGGTCTGACAGGCGGCGGCGCGACTTTAAATGCCTTGGTCAACCCCGGCGGAGCAGCGATGGCCTATTATTTTCAGTTCGGCACCATCACAAATTATGACAGTGCCACTTCTATGAATTACTTGCCTGCTGGCATCAACTCCCTCACCGGCAGTGATTCCATCAGCGGACTGTTGCCAGGCACCCTTTACCATTTCAAAGTCGTGGCCACCAACAGCATGGGGACTGGCAGCGGTGCGGACGCCACCTTTACCACCGTCGCAATTTCACAGTTGCAATTGGCGTCACCGGCCTTGCTGGGTGGCGTCGCGTTTCAGTTCTCTTTGACCAACGCTCCGGGCGTCAGCTTCAAGGTCTACGTCACCAGCAATCTCGCGTTGGCCGCAGGCAACTGGACTCTGCTTGGCATGATGACAGAAAGTTCCGCCGGCCAATACCAGTTCACCGACCCGCAGGCGATAAACAACGTTCAGCGGTTTTATCAAGTTCGCTGGCCTTGACAGAATGATCATTGGACAAGAGGTTCCATTGCCTTCGGCGTAATCTGAACATCGGCCTTCTTTGCCAACTCATCAATCATCTGGTCATACAATTGATCGAGATAGATTGATTTCACACGAGACTTGATTTCTTCAAAGGAAGGATAATGTCGCGGAGTTTTTGAAATACACCTTACGATCTTAATCTCGCTTTTGGAAACAGGGATCATCACGCTCTGCCGGGGAGACAGCAGTAACACTTTTTTAGCCTGTTCGTCGTCGGAGAATAACTCACTGACCCGGCTCTCATTCATCTCCTCGAATCGTTGCCATGCGGCTTTGATATCTTCGCTATGTTCTTGGGCGGTTGTTTTCAGATCGGCACCCGTCTTTACTGCGTAACCAATTTTCTGCGCGACCACCTGGAGTGTTTCTCCAGTGGTTTCAGAATTGGATGCTTGTAGCGCGACCATCTCAAGTGTGGATGTTTCTCCTACGCGGAATTTTTTCTTGTTCCGCCCGTAAAACTTTTTGACCTGCCTGTCGCTGACATCCCACCGGCTTTGCGCGAGTTGTTCTGTTGCGCGGAGTCGCAGGTTCGCCATCCAGTGTCCGTAATATTGGAGTTGGGTGTAGCGCACAGGTCCGTAGACCACCCTGCCTTGTTGCACGGCCGATTCGCGTTCGTTGTTCATTATTTCCAGATTTTCCACCAAGCTTGCATACTGAATGTTATCGACCAGCCTCAGTTCCAGGAACAAGAGTTGTTGCACTTTCTCACGGACGATCCGTTGGACCGTTCGTTGCCAGAGCAAAGCGCGGGGTGTTGTCCCCGAAAACTTTCGATCCCAAAAGTTTGTTTCGTAATCGAGGTTGGACTTTGCCTTGAAGAATTGAAACACCCCCGCCCGCTCCTGCTGCATAAACCAGACGAACTCCTCCTTGGGGACGGATTGCCCATTCACAAATAAAACCGGGACTGCATTCGTGGATGGCGCGGTTTCTTGCGCCATTCCAAACGCTGCACTAATGAAAAAGCAGGACCAAAGCACAACATTAAGCAAAAAGCGCTTACAGAAAAACAAGGTGCCAGAAGTAGATTTCACAACGTTGTTTTGGCAGTTGCACAAGTGTCCAGATGTGCGACCAGACAAATTTTATTGTGGCGAACTGACCGCTGCAGGCATATCGGCAGTTTTGCCGACTATGAAACTTACCGCCGCAAGCTAACAATGAAAAATCAATCCGAATATTCACGTCAAACGAGTTTTCAAAGTCATTACCAAGAAAAAACAATATTGAACCATAATTAACCAAACCGACGAAAACAATGGATAAACAATCAACACTTACATTTCATTTTCTCCTGACGAGGAACGGTGGGCTCAATTGCATGGCATTTGCCATCCTGTTAGCCGTCGTTACGGGAATTTGCGCTCCCAGTGTTGAATTTGAAGCGCCTCCTCTGGGCGAGTATGGCCCGATTACAGGCCATGCTTCCGGGCTGGCTACGCCATCGGAGTATGAAGTCATTCTCCTTGACTCTCAAAATAATAAAAAATGGTGGGATAAAACCCATAACGTCCACGGCATCCCCATCGCGGACGATGGAACATTTATGGTCGCATCTTCTGCGGCTGAAAAAGGATGGGTCAACAACACTAATGTCCTGAAAGCCCCTTTCATCGGCGTGTGGGTTGTTTCCACGAACTTCGGCAAATTCAGCGTTGAGGGTGTTCCCCTGCCTGAAAAAATCTCACATGGCGCGGTGGCTTCAAGGATCATTATCCGCACCGGACCGGGCATTGTTCCTGTCGTGGATTTTGACGCGCCACCCGTTGGCACAAGCCAGCCGGTTACAGGCCAGATTTTGGGACTGTCCAATCCTACGCGCTACCAGGCTCTGATGCTGGTTTCCGCAATTACCAACGTCTGGTGGGACAAAACCCATGATGTCGGTGGAATTCCGATTGCGGAGGATGGCTCATTCAAAATTGAAGGCTGGGTGGTTGATCCTCATGATCTGACTGTTCCCATTATCGGGATATGGATTGTTCCCACGAACTTCCCCGAATACACGTCCGAGGGAACAGTGCTGCCTGAAAAAATTCCACGGGCCGCCGTCGCTTCAAAAATCCAAAACCGAAGCGACATGCTTGCATCACCCTGAATGTAATAAATGTGACGATTGCAACCCAATGAACAATTTCATGCAAAAATATCGCCATTCCGTAATTGTGACGATGGTTGATCCGCGCGGCACCACATAAGATTTGTCTCATCCTTATTCCATGCAAGAAAAACAATTCCATTGTCTCCGACGTAGCGGGTATTCCTGCAAGAGCGCGTTCACCCTTATAGAACTGCTGGTGGTGATTGCCATCATCGCCATACTGGCCGCGATGTTGCTGCCCGCGCTGGCCAAGGCCAAAGTAAAGGCGCAAGCGATCAAATGCCTCAGCAATAACAGGCAAATCGGCCTGGCCATGATCATGTATGCAGGAGACAACAATGATTACTTGCCGCCTTTGAATACGGTCGCCTATCCTCCTCCGAATCCAGCGCCACCGGGAGTTTATTGGTATTTCCAATATCTCAACAACGGTAATTACATTACCGCCAACACGGTTTCAAACAGTGTCTGGCGCTGTCCGGCGGTGCCCGATAAGGATTTGATAAACGGCGGTCCTTATGGTCTATTGGAAGGCTATGGCCCGATGGAAGGCAATAACGGCAACGATTCGGGTATTCTTCGTTTCGGCATGGTTAATGGCCAGAAGGAGGGCAGCCGAAAATTAGGATCATTAAGACGCTCGAGCCAACTCTGGTTGTTTGGCGATGTGGGAACTCCAAAAATTAACGGCAATCAGAACATATTTCCAGCTGGTGGCTATAGCACCGAGTTCAGCACCAGACAGCCGATCCCAGGGTTGCTTCCAGGTCAGGGCTGGGTTCCTCAGAACCCTCCCAAGCAGGCGGCCTGCCGTCATAATAGGCGTGCCACCTTTGTGTTATGCGATGGACATTCCGAAAATTGGAAATGGGAGGATTTGGTTACAGATAAAGATGATGTCTTTGCCATCAATTCCTATTGAAATATTTATGCAGTCGCCCATGAATCCCAACTCCGCAAATCTGATAGAGTTTACCGATTTCAGGCCATCGGCAGATTTGCCGATTCCCAGTGCTGCGGAGCTGTGCTAAATTTTCGCACATCCCGGAACGCAACCATTGTAAACGACTTAACAAGTGTCGCCATCGAACAATAATGTTCTTATGAAAACAAAAGAAAACCCCCAACAAATACAAAGTATAAATCAACGATTCAGCGCACTTCGCAGGATTTCGCTGGCGTTGCTTTTTGCAATTGCCATGGCCTTTATTGCTTTGTCTGGCAAGGCAGCCAATGTTCTGGTGAATCCCAGTTTTAATTCGTCCCCTCTTTTTAACCCTGGGTCTTGGACGCAGCACAGCCCCGTAACTTGGAGTTCGAGTCCTGCCTCGGCAGCGGATCATTCATCGGTTAAGCTGATTCGCACTGGGGCTGATGGCCTTTGGTTTCAGGGTAATTATGGCAATGGAGGCCAGTCCATAGACCAATATGTTTCGCAGACCTTTGCTTGTTTTCCGGGAAACGTCTATACTGCAGATGCTTGGTATTCCGCATATGTGAGCTTCGCGGGAAGTTTAGGCGGTAGCGGCGCCGGTGGTAGCGGTCTATTTCAAAATGATGGTGCCAATGAAGACGGATGGGTTGAAGTGAAGTTTTATGATTCAGGCAACGTTGTGCTTGCGGATTACAAGTCAATAATAATTGATCCTGTCTATGATGCCAATGCTGCGGCTACGCTGACTTTAGTGACCAACACGCTTGGCAATGTCTATTTACCTTGGGCAAATTTTCCAGTGACCAACCAATATGATCCCTCTACTTTAGGGTTAAATCAGGATCCCCTCGCCAATGTTGCCGGCATTACAAATACATTGGCTAACGGACAGATGACAGCACCGCCGGGAGCGGTAAAGGTGGAATTCAGCATCCATCTCTATCAGGCTGCTTTCGAGTCTGGCGCTCCCTTCTGGGATGATGCAACCTTGAACCAGATAGCTGGGCCGTCTCCATCGGTCATTACCGCCACTCCGGATGGCACGCATTTTTTCAACGGTGCCATCACCAGTTTCACTTTCAATGTCACTTCGGCGGCAACGGGAGGCGCGCCTCTCCCCACCAATTCAACCAGCCGCGTTGGGATTATTGTGAATGGTGTGAACAAAACGGGGAGCCTCCAATTTAGCGGGCCATCCACAAATCTGGCCGTGATTCTGCCGGGTTTGGCAACAAATTCGCTTTACACCGTAAGCGTGTCAGCCACGAATAGCGTGGGTTTGGTTTCCACGAAATCAGTCAGTTTTGATACTTTCCCCACCAATGTTTTCATCGTTAGCGCTGAAGACTATGATTTCACCAACGGTCTGTTCATTCAAAACCCGACACCCACTTCGGCGCCTGGCCCCAACAGCTATTTTGGCACGGCGGGCACTTTAGGTGTGGATTTGTCGACATACAATGGGACAGGGATATTGCCGGGGAACGGCGCCGCACAGCTTATCCGTTCAGACGGCTTCTCGGCAATGCAACAAGCCAGCGATTTGCAGTTGCCTTTATATTCGGCACAAAATGATCCGAATGTGTATAACGTTCAAATCGCGTATAACAATGGCGGCAACTGGTTTAATTACACGAGGAATTATCCGACAGGCAATTATCTTGTCTACTTGCGCTACAATAATCCAACTGCGGGCACTATTGAAAGCCTCAACGTGTTGACCAGCGGGTATGGGACGCCTACGCAAACGACCAATAGAGTAGGGGTGTTTATTGGCGCCGCCACGGGGCCAAGTTATGCGTGGGTGCCCCTGACGGACGCTTTTGGCAATAGAGTAATCGTGAATTTGCCAGCGGGACAAAATACGCTGCAACTGTTGAGCGGTAACGGCGCTGGTGCTGGCGGTATTGCTAATTTTGTTGACTACATATTTGTTCCAGCGGGCATTGGATTCCCTCCGTTCATTAATAATTTAAGTCCTAATAACGTCAATCCGCCGGTTAATGCGAATATATTCCTGAATATCACGAACATTACCTTTTCGGTCGGTTCTGCCTTCAGCACTGTTGCCTCAAACAATATTCACGCATTGGCGAACGGGGTTGATATCACGTCAGGGGCAACCTTTACCGGCAATAACACAAATTGGAATGTGAGTATTCCCTGCCCGCAAAATCAACTGATCACGCTGGTCATAAATGCCACGGATGCCAACGGATTATCCAACAGTGTCGCGGAGACCTTCGACACCTTCAGCCAGAATAATTTTATGATCGAAGCTGTAGACTTTAACTTCAATGGCGGTCAATTTATTGACAACCCGGTTCCAACGGCAGGCGTTGCGCTGGCAACGAACAGTTATTATGCCGGAGGCATTTTTCAGACCAATATGGCCGTGCAGAATGTAGATTATAACGGCTTCAGCGATGGTGGGGGCGAGGCTTGGAATTACCGGCCTCTTGATACAGGTGTCGGCCAGGAAGTGACCGCTGACTTTAAGCGCGACAAATTTATCACCGCTGGCGCTCAGGATTATAGCATAGGATTTTGGAATGGCGGGTTTTGGGAAAACTACACCCGCACATTCCCCACGAATAATTACAATGTCTTTTCCCGGATGGCAGGCGGTAATGGCCCCTTCAATAATACCACATTGTCATTGGTGACCGGTGCAATAACGTCGACTCAAACAACCCAGCTTTTAGGCTCATTTGCCGATGCAGACGCAGCCGGCTGGACGACATGGCACTGGGTGCCCATGCGGGACACCAACGGCAATCTTGCGAAAATTTCACTCGGAGGGGTTGAAACGGTGCGGGCGACCAGCGGGAATAATCTCAATGCACACTTCTTTATGTTTGTGCCGGTCATTCCCCCGGTGCAGATTGGCGCCTCAATCAGCGGATCCAGCATTTTGCTCAAATTCCAGACCCAGAACGGGAAAAGTTATACGGTGCTTTTCAACAGCACTCTGACCGGAGGCACTTGGCTAACACTGCCCAGCGGTAGCGGTATTCCCGGCGATGGCACGGTCAAAACTGTGACTGACGCAGTGGGAGTGGGACCAACGCAACGATTCTATAAGTTGCAGGTTCAGTAAAGTCGGTGTGGATTGCAATTGGGCTGGGGAAACAACTGGTCGGCGCCGGGGCAAAGTTGGCGCCGACCTTCTAATATAAAAATGAACGAGATGAATTAACCCCACCCCGCTTTCAGGTGCGGTGTTCAAGGCGATTGTGACTGATTCCATCCAATGACAGGTAAACGTATATCTATCAATCACGTTAGGATTGGGATTTCAAGTTCGGCTTTTCTGGCAAGAGCGGCTGCCGGCTTTATTTTTGCCATTGGATTATTGTTTGCGATTGAAATTCACGCGGCCAATGTTCTGACCAATCCGGGATTTGAGACGGCCGGCCTCGCCGGTTGGACGACCTTCGGGCCGAATAATAGCAGTGAAAACATCGCCGGCATTGCCCATGGCGGGGTCAACTATTATAAAGTCTATGGTGCGTTCATCGGCGCGCAGAATTATACGGGTCTATATCAGGACAAACCCTCGACTCCGGGCGCGAACTACTCGGCGGATGGCTGGACTTATACAGCTTCCAGCGATGGCAACGGCATTCACGGACAGGATGCGATTTGGCTTGAAGTGAGTTTTCGGGATGCGTCATTCGACGCCCTGGCTCTCTATCGGTCGGTGGTCGTGACCAGCAACAATTTAGCCAGCTTCGGCGGGTTGAACACATGGTTCGCTTTGCAGGTCACCAACCAGTGTTCCTTTACGAATGCTTCGACGACAGTGCTGCTTCCGGGAACAGTGACGAACACTGTAGTCAGTCTGGTGGCGCCGGCGGGCACCGCTTATGTGCGGTATCAAGTTGTTTTTTCGCAGGGACCGGACAACGCAAACGCCTCGATGTATTTCGATGACCTCACGCTGAACCAAACCGGTGGCACGGATTCGCCTTCCACTCAGTGGAACATCGTCTGGAGCGACGAGTTCAATGGCACTTCCGTGGATGCAAACAAGTGGGCGTTCGAGACCGGCAACGGAGGCTCCAATCCCGGCTGGGGCAACCAGGAACTGGAGTATTACACCGGTCGCACAAACAACGCTTACGTCAGCAATGGTTTGCTGCACATCGTGGCGCGGGTGGAATCCATGGGCGGATTTAGCTTTACCTCCGCCCGCATGAAGACCCAGGGTCTATACGCAACGACCTATGGCCGCATCGAATGGCGCGCCGCCCTGCCTGCGGGTGTCGGTATGTGGCCGGGTCTTTGGATGTTGGGGTCGAACATCGGTTCTGTCGGCTGGCCGGGTTGTGGAGAAATTGACGTCGCCGAAACCAAGGGGACGGAGTTGACCAAGGTCCACGGCAGCCTACATTCTGGAAGCGACGAAACCACCATTTATACTTTGCCTGGTGGAGATTCGATAACCAATTTCCACAACTACAAGGTGGATTGGGAACCCAACTCCTTCAGCTTTTCGGTTGACGGTCATGTGTATGAAACCCAGACCAGTTGGACAAGCTCGCTCGGTCCCTATCCTGCACCTTTCAACGCGCCGGAATTTCTTCTGATGAATCTTGCCGTGGGGGGTAATTTCGTGGGTAATCCTTCGGTTGCCGCCATCGAGGCGGGCACCATTTTTCCCGCCGAAATACAGGTGGATTACGTGCGCGTTTTGGAGCAAACGGCGCCGCTCCAAATTGTCGCGACTCAATCAAATGGCAATGTGGTTTTGAGTTGGCCGGCAAATATCGCCTGCCATTTGCAAGTGCAGACAAATTCTTTGGTGAATGGAAACTGGTATGATCTTGCCAACACATCGAACCCGCTTGTAACGGTGCCCAACCAAAACAATGCCAGCGTCTTTTACCGTTTGGAATCGCCGTAAAATACGCGCAACGGATTTACAGGCGGGAATGGCATGGTCGGAGCGCGTCGTATGGAGCGCTCATTGACCGCGAGTTTTCAGCGTCTGAATCCTGGCCTGAACAGCTTCGTAATCGTGCTGCGCCGCTGTGTTCGTTGGATTCAGTCGCAATGTGATTTGAAATTCCTTGAGTGCTTCATCGAGTTTTCTTTGTTTGGCAAGGATCGCGCCGTAATTCAGATGGGCGCGCTCAAAGTCCGGGCGAATGTTGACCGTTTCAGCAAACTGCGCCTGCGCTTCCTCCATATTCCCCCCAGCCGCCAGTTCGACTCCCAATAAATACCGCGCCTGCCAGAATTTCGGGTTCATCCAGACGGCATTGCGGAAATAACCGATGGCGTCATCCCGGTGATGCGCCGCTGCCAGCGCGACCGCTTGCTGGAAATGGGCCGCCGGCCCGTTCGGCTGAAGATCGGCAGCCGTGTGATAATGCGCCATGGCTTGATCCGTTTTCCCCTCGCATTGCTCCATGAATCCCCAGTTCAGGTAGGTTTCAACGTAGCCGGAGTCTATCTTAAGGACACGGCTAAAAAATCCGGCGGCTTCGGTTGTTTTCCGTTGGTTGCCCAGAATCAACCCCATTTCGTTCAGGGCTTGCACATAATCGCTGCGAATCGTCAGCGCCCGCAAAAAACTTTTTTCCGCACCGCTGGTGTCCCCCAGCCGGACCAGCAACCGGCCAATGATGCAGGGAGTCATGGGGTTCTGCGGCAGTAATTCGCTGACGCGTTGCTCCTCCCTGGGGGCTGCGGCCAAATCGCCAGATTGATCCAAAAATTGCGCGAAGTTTTCACGCAAAAAATAATCGTCGGGAGACAGCGCCAATGCTTCCTCATATGCGGCACGGGATTGCACGCGGGTTTCTTCCGTCATTTGCGAGTTTAATTCCTTCAGCTTGGCCATGTAAAATTTTGCACGCGAGACATCGTTCAATTGATCGGTGAAAGGCGGCTCGGAGACGCGGCTGTAATTTTCCTGCCAGATGCGGAAACGATCCCATGGTGAAACGCCCAGCCGCCGGTCGCATAATTCCGCTGACGCCCATTCGCTTTTGCCCTTGGCCAGAACGGATTTCGGGAGCAGCTTTAAGGCTTGTTCCGCAAACGCGCGCCCCAGCAAATAGTTGCCGTCAAAGTTCAAATGCACATGCTCATAAAATAATTCATTGCCCGGAATCTTATCCGGAGAACTTGGAGCCAATGACGCGAAGGCGTCCCAAATGTAAACGCCGTGCTTCGCCTTGGCCTCCGCCGCATTTTTTATGATTTGATTGATGCGGCTGTCGGCGCGAAAAGCCAGCGTGTCATCGTCTCTGGCCAGTTCAAAATCGCCCAGAGCTTGAGCGGAATTTGTCAGCGCAAGCTGGCAATGTCCCGCGCGAAAATGCAGCTCGGCATATTGCGGATCAATCACGGCGGCTTGTTCATATTTTTTGAGCGCGCCTGGATAATCACCTGACGATTCAAGCGCGATTCCCTGCTGATAAATTTCATCCCACTGTGTTTTTTGGGATTCTTTCAAACCGGCTGAATGCAGGGAGCCAAACGGGGCGCAGTCCTTCAAATTACTTCCCACCGTGCTTAAAATAACCGGCACGCCGGCGTTTCGTCCCGCGCGTAAAATATCATCCAGATTTTTTTTGAAATTTGCATAAGCACGCAGCCGGTTTGGATCGTCATACCGAAGCTGATGGTCTTTGAACATATCCAGGCCGCTCCATGTTTTCGGGGCGGATGAATGATCGCCCCATTGCTGCCTTAAACCATCCAAAAACTGGCCGATCTTTGTGGTTTTTAGGGCGAGGTTAGCCCGCACTAAGCCCGCTCCCGGCGCGCGCGAACCGAACACGGTGCCCGCGCCAAAAGGCCCGACCATTTCATTGTTCCCCATGTAAATAATCCACAAATCGCCATCGCACCGCGCACATTCGCGGGCAATGGGCAAAATCACATGAGAGTTGATGGCCGTCATCGCCACGCAGACCACTTCAAAATCCGTTCCAGGAAAACGTTCACGCAGCAAGACTTGCAAATAACGCCAGGCGCCAAAGGTCGGATCGGGATCGCCCATCGCCGCCGACTCGCCAAACACAAAAATGCGGCAGGTGTTGGCAGGCTTTTTTACAAGCATCCGTTGCGGCACCGGGGTGCGGGCCAGCGCAGGTGGAAAAAATCGGTAGCCAAACCGGTCATTAGGCACGTAATAATCTTCCCCGCCGATTTTCGTTTTCAGAAAAAAACTCGTGGGATAACCATAGCCGGACAAGCGCATGCCAAGCTCAAGCCCGCCGATGACCAGCAATGGGATTACGACTACCGCGAAGATTCGGTATGACCACAGGCGGCGTGCCGGAATTTTGGCCGCCGGTTTTTCACGCGATAAACTCCTTCCGTTCGTAGAACGCGCTTTTTTTGGGAAATGCTTTTTTGGCTTCAAATGAGTAGGAGCAGATTAAAACAAGTAGACGAAGTAAGTTCAACCGTGAAAATTTTGAAAGGATTTTGTTTGATGTCTAATTCAATCAAATCCGGACACTATGATGCCAGGGCAAAGTTCCCAACATCGGGATTTGGATTGTTCCCACAAACTTCTCCCAATAAGCGCCGAAGGAACCGCCCCTGCTTATCGGCAGTTTTGCCGATTACGGCTTCAGCAAACATCGGTTAAATTGTTGCATCCCTTTAAAATCAGCCAACTCGCAAAAAACCATCTCACGTGAAAACCCGCCGAATTTTGAACATAACCCGCTTCTTATTAGTCGCGGTTTCCCTCTTTGCAGTTGCTCGGATTCAAGCGGCGTTCTCCCTTACCAAAGGTAATCTTTACGTTTACCAGATTGGCAACGGAAACACAAACGGTTACGCGACCACTACCGCTGCGGCTCCGATATGCATTGATCAATTTTCGGCGAATAAACCCTGAAGCTTCATTTCTATTTTCTAATAGAATTAGAATAACACAACCGAATGAGAAAAAGCGACGATCATGTGCCAACGCGGCCTTTGTGCAGTGCTTTCACTTTGATTGAATTGCTCGTGGTGATCGCCATTATTGCCATTCTCGCAGCGATGCTGTTGCCGGCGCTCGCGCGGGCCAAGGAACGTGCGAAACGCGCCATGTGCCTGAGCAATCTGCGCCAACTTGGCATCGGCATTACGATTTATGCTGGCGACTACAATGATTTCGTAATACCTGCCAAACCCGCCGATAACAATATTACTCTGATACCGGGCAACCCGCCGTTCGTGCAATACTGCATCAGCACGACTTACGCCCCTTCGGTCCAAGGCGTGGGTATCCCGTTTGCTACTAATGCTCCTTCTGTTTGGTCGTGTCCCGAAATTCCAGGATTGCCTTACCCTGATACCGTTGATTTCCCACAATGGATCACTGGCTACCAATACTTTGGTGGCATCACCAAATGGTCGCCCAACGGGACTGTCGGCCTCATTCCCGGAACCCACAGCCCGGTCAAGCTCAGCCAGTCTAAATCTTATTGGTGCTTGGCGGCGGATATGGTTGCCAAAATCAACGGCACTTGGGGCGGAACCGAGGCTGTTATCACTCCGCCGCCCATCGTCGCGTCCTACAAGTTCTGGCCGCCTCATAAAAAAGGTAATGCCCGGTATCCCGATGGCGGAAATGAAGTATTTGCGGATGGTTCAGCCCAATGGTGCAAAATTGAGACTATGTATCGCTTTACGACTTGGACTGGTGCCAACCAAATGTGGTTTTATCAAAACTTGGACGACATTCCGATGACCCCGTTTATATCTAGTCTTAAATGGAACCCTGCTGTGGATGCACGATGACCTGGACTTAAACGAACATCGGCAGTTATGCTGATTACCAAAATGCGAACCATATTTGGGTAGATTAGTTCCCTTATCCTTGAAGTCAGATAACGCTAAAAAACTTGGCCTTATGAAAACCAGATATACTAGCTTATTTGCCAGTTTGGTCATGACTTTGGCGGTGGCGATTTCCGCGCACGCGCAAGTCACACTCCCAGACATCGCCGAAGCCACGGTTCGGGCCGGCGCGAATGAGAACGTGGATGTCCAGGAAATCACTGTGGGCTTTGAGCGCGTGAAGTATGTCCAGGACGCGGCAGCGGGGAACACCACGGCTTGCGCAAAGAGTTACTTCAAGTGGGACTTCACCGGTCAGAATCCCAATACCAACGCCGACTTGACCCTTTCCCTGACGGGTGTCGCAAACAGCCAGCTTTCGGCCATGCGAGTTTGGAGTTTGGACCAGGCTTATCCCGACTTCACGAACGCTCCAGGGTCTTTGACTGATGTCGGCGTTCTCACTTGGAACAACGCGCAGGCCAACAGCACCAACTTTGATCTCCCCGGAGTGAGACAGGGAACCTTTCAAATGCTGACCAATGGACCTTTTACCGCGCACCCGGTGGCCAATTTCTCGGCCGCTGGCACCACGACCGTCATAATCCCGGCACCGTGGGGGAACCTGATCATCAGTAATCAGATGGTTCTCGTCATTTGTGGCACAAACAATGCCGCCCTCGCGGGCAACAATGGTTATCGCATGGCGATCAATACCACGGCCTTGGTGTTTCCGGCGCTGGTCGGCGCTCCCCCGTCCATCACTGCGCTCCCAGACGTGACCGTGACTGCCGGCCAAAACTCCGTCACGAACAGCTTCACCGTTGCTGATCCGGCCGGTAATGTGGCTACTCTTCCGGCCGCGACTCCTGCAGTGGATGGAGCGATTGTTACCAGCGCGACCGTGCTGGGCAGCGGCGCAAACCAGCAGATTTATGTGACCGCCGGCACCGCCGGGACTACCACGGTCGAGGTGACTATTGCTGATGAGAATGGTGACTTAGCACAGAGAACATTCAACGTGACGGTGCTGCCGCGGATTTTTCCGCCCACCATTTCCACCCCGGTAAACACCAATACGCCGGTTAACACGGCCGTGACCGTTCCGTTCACCATTGGAGATTTGTCCTCACCGGTGTCCACTCTTACGGTGACTGGCGCGGTTGATGCCGTCAGCGTGAACGAGCTTGCCAGCGTCTCGTTCGCAGGCTCCGGCACAAACCGCACGGTGACGGTCACGCCTGTGACCGGCGCCGACGGCGTGGGAATTGTTGATTTGAGCGTCACTGATACGAATGGCACCACGGTGACCACTTCGTTTGCAGTGATGGTATTGACCAACAGGGTCGTATTCACGGACCATTTCGATTATTCAGATGGCTCTCTGTTCGCAGGCTCCGACGCGGTCTGGTTGCGGCGCGGCAACATCCAACCTGTCCCGTTTAATGTGGTTAGCCTCGCGGCGAATATTGTCTCCGGCGCCAACAACGACAATGCTTATGCGGTGCTGGTGGGCGCGCCGTATGCGACGGGCAGCCGCTCGGTAATCTACATCACCTTCACTGGCAACTGGGTGGTCGTTCCAACGGCCGATTCAGGCTCGTTTGTCTCTCTGGCAAACAACAACACGACCTCATCACCCCAGGCCTGCTCCATTGGCTCTACGCCCGACATCGCGCTCGACGGCAACTTGAACCTGCGGATTGCCAATGGCGGCGGTTACACTGTGTATCCCTTGGATCTCGTGCCGGGCACTCCCTATAAAATAGCCGCCCGCTATGATGTGGATTCCGCCACAGCCACGCTTTGGATTGATGCCACAAACGAGGTGGATACCTCCGTCACCAACATCACCGCCACCGATATCACAGCCCCGGTAGCGTTTTCGCTCGTGGATTTGAATCAGAACGGGAACACAGGCAACCTCGCTCTGGACGATCTTAAGGTGAGCGCTGTCACCCGGCCGCAAGTTAACTCCATCAGCATCGTCGGCAGCAACGTGCAAATTGACTTCACGGCGGGCGTGAACGATGCCACCACGGACTTCGGTGTGACCAGCACGACAGATCTCACCTCTCCGTTTAGTGATGTCAGTGCGACAATCACGTCGCTCGGTGGAGGCGTTTTCCGCGCCATGCTTCCAGCGTCGGGCAACCAGAGTTTTTATCGTGTAAAACGCCAGCCTTTTAGTTTTTAGCGTGAATTCCAACTGCCGACAACGTGTGTATATGCGAAGTCGGAGGATGTGTTGGTTATGCGCCGATGCGAATTTACGCACCGGCGCAATTTTACCCTATGCCCGATAATTTGATGGCAATGAAGCAATGGTTTAGCAGACCGGCTGCAATGGCGGGCGCCATGAGGCTTGTGTGCCTCGCACTTTTGACACCCGTCGTGAACCTTTCGGCTCAGCCACAGTCCCTGGGCACTGTGTCGGCGGCTTTCAAGGATCCTGACTCGGAGTGGAAGGATTACCCGACCCGCACTTTGGATAATTTACCAGGGGCCATCAGCGAAAAGATGGATTCAGGATTGACTCCTTATGGCGGCCAGCTCTCGGTCAAAAGCAAAGCCACGGGATTTTTTCACACCACAAAAATAAATAGCCGTTGGTGGCTCGTTGACCCGGCCGGCGGTCTGGCTCTGCATAAAGGAGTGGCCGGGGTCGGCCCGATGGGAACAGCCGGTGCCAAGGCCGCTTTTCAGGCGAAGTTTGGCACCGGGACGAATTGGGCAGTGCAGACAACGGAGTTGCTGCGCAAATATGGCTTCACTGGCGTCGGTGCTTGGTCGGACACCAAGGCGCTTCGCTCAGTTTCGCATCCGCTGGTCTACACGCGCATATTGAATTTCATGGGCGGCTATGGCCGGAAACGCGGCGGCACTTATACGCAACCGGGCCATACTGGTTATCCGGGTGATTGCATTTTCGTTTTCGATCCCGATTTCGAAACCTTCTGCTATGAACAGGCTCAATCACTTGCAGCCGACAAGGACGATCCGTGGTTGCTTGGGTATTTCTCGGACAACGAACTGCCCTTCAGACCTGGATCGTTGACCAATTACCTCTCACTTCCGGAAAAGGACCCCGGCCATCAGGCCGCGCTCGCGTGGTTGCGCACGCACCACGGCGAAAAAGCCACCGTCCGGGACGCCACCGCGCAGGATCAGCGAGACTTTCTGGAATTTATGGTGGAACGCTATTTTCGCATCACTTCCAATGCGATAAAAAAATACGATCCAAATCATCTCTTTCTTGGCTCACGTTTTTACGGTTCGGACTTGTCCCATCCGGAAGTGTTCCGGGCAGTCGGACGGCATGTGGACGTTGTTTCGGTCAACTGGTATCATGCTTGGTCCACCGACCCGGAACGTCTCGCCATGTGGGAACGCGAATCGGGCAAGCCCGTTCTTATCACCGAGTGGTATGCGAAAGGCATGGATTCGGGCCTGTCGAATACGGAAGGTGCCGGATGGGTGGTTAAGACGCAACGCGACCGCGGACGGTTTTATGAAAATTTCACACTCGGCCTGCTGGAATCAAAAGTCTGCGTCGGCTGGGATTGGTTCAAATATATGGACAATGACCCTGCCGCCACCGGGGCTGATCCCTCGAACCGCGATTCCAACAAAGGCATTTTGAGCAACCGCTACGAGCCTTACGATCCGTTGCTTGAAGCGATGAAGCGAATTAACGAACGAACCTACTCGTTGGTTTACTATTTTGACAAAAAGGCGGTCCAATCGGAGCGACCCATTCGCTATTAAAAAACTGATTTATATGCGAACGAAAAGGTTTATTTGGCCCGGCTTGGCATTGATTCTCATGTTATTCCATGCGCACGGAGAGGTCGCAAATGAAATGCGTGTGAATGACCTGCTTTCGTAAATGACGCTGGACGAAAAGATCGGCCAGATGGTGCAGGTGGATTCCGGCGCGTTGAAGGACAAGGCCGACGTAAAAATTATTTTCTTGGTTCGGTCTTGAGCGGCGGCTAGTCCGATCCTGCCGCCAGTGTGGCGTCCTTGATTCGCCGGTATTTGGCCCACTGTTCGAGCCAGCGCTCAAGCCAGAAAGGAAGTGACTGCGCGCTGCAGCCCGCAAACACAATCAGGTGCGCGTCTAAAGCTTCGGTCAGCGCCTCATCCACTGTTGGCGTGAATTTCAGCAAGTCCACCCGCCATGGCCGGATGTTCCATTGACCGGCGAAATCTGCTCTGTGCGCTCCGCAGCTCCATCCGGTCAGAACCATCGGCGCTGACCTTCCTGATGCTGGCTCCGCCGTCAGGATTTGCCCGGCGGGCGGAATTGGAATCCGGCCCGTTTGATTTTTATCAAGTGGTCGGCATCACTGAGGCGGAAGCTGGATTCGCCAGGACACACGACGGAGCCGCGTTGGTGGAAAAACTCACGTCCGGCGGCGGATTCCCAGTAACTGACCCAGGCCGGCACAGTTTGGTGGAGTCGGTATGAAGATTCTTTACGCAACTGCCAACCCGGCCGGAACGATTCAGTCCGAGTGAAACTGGTCTCACGCGAAGACCGCCAAAGACGCAAAGAAAACCGAATTCTTGAGTGCAAAAGCAACGCACTGAATAGGGATTAGAATTCTTGTGAAAAAGTCACTGCCTGCCCCTTCCCTTTGCGGCCTTGGCGGCCTTGGCGTGAGGTTCTTCGGCATCGTTCCGGCGTGCGCCGGTGAAGCTGGCAGCCACGCGGGTGAGAGTCCCGCCGGTCGAATTGGACTGTTCACGACCGAAAGCTGGGTCAGGGAAGAAGCCGTGAGGTCGAACCCGAAAGCACGACCCAGACTGAACTGTCCGGTTGCAACGACAGTGAACCTCATCGAATGAGCCTCGACAATGTGAACCGAGAGCCGAGCCCCTGCCGGAAGGGCGAAGGCTGCCATGCGCCGCTATCCAACAGTCAAGCGGCGGCGCAAGATCTCGGCGGGGTCAGCGAGGGCGACAGGACAGGAAGGGCTGACAGGGTAAGCCGGGAGAACTCCCGCGGCGCGTCAGCGACGCAACCCGTCGGGCAAGGTGGCGAACCCACTGAGCCGGCGAGGGCCGCCGGAGTAGTCGGAGTCCCGCGTAGTAGTGAAGACCTGCCGGAGAGTAAAACCGGCGGCGAGCGAAGGCGGGGCACTTGGGTCAAAGTGCGCGGACACAGCGAGGGATCGGATGATGGCCGGGCGGCGGTGGAAACACTGTTCGACCGGATAACAACGCCCCCGAAAGTCCAGAAGCTGCAACGCGTGCTCTACCGCAAAGCCAAGGCTGAACCGGGCTACCGGTTTTACAGCCTCTACGGAGAACTGCTGCGACGCGACGTGCTGGAAACAGCGATGAGCGCCGTGGCCAGCCACGCGGGCGCGGCGGAGGTGGACGGGCAGGAAAGCTCGGCCTATACCCGCAGCGACGAAGCGTGGCAACAGTGGCGGGACACGTTGCTGGAGGAACTGCGAACCAAGACGTATCGGGCCAGTCCGGTGCGGCGGGTGCGCATCCCCAAAGGCGACGGAAAGACCCGGCCACTGGGCATCCCCACGGTCAAAGACCGTGTCGTCCAGACGGCGGTGGCGTTATTGCTGCTGCCGGTGTGGGAAGCGGACAGTCATCCCCAGAGCTACGCCTATCGTCCCAAGCGCAACGCGCAGCAGGCGATGGACGCGATCAAGACCGGGCTCCGGAGCGGACGCACCGAAGTCATCGACGCCGACTTGAGCGGCTACTTCGACAGCATCCCGCACCGGGAGTTGCTGCGGCTGGTCGCGCGACGCGTGAGCGACGGGCACATCCTCGCCCTCCTCAAGGCGTGGCTGCGCGCCCCGATCGTGGAACGGGACCCGAAGACGGGCCGCCCCACGATCACGGGCAACCGGCGTGGCACGCCGCAAGGCGGCGTCATTAGTCCACTGCTGGCCAACCTGTATCTGAACCGGTTGGACTGGCAGGTGAATGAACGCTGCGAGTTGCGTCCCGTGCTGGTGCGCTACGCGGACGACTTCGTGATCCTGACCCGACCGGGGCGGGGGGCGGAGTTGATGGGACGCCTCAAACGATGGCTGGAAACGCATGGCCTCACGCTGAACGAGACGAAAACCCGGACGCTCGAGGTGCACAGGGAAGGGTTCAAGTTCCTTGGATTTGGCGTGAGCTGGCGGCGCGGAAAGAGCGGAAGGAGCTATCCGCACGTGGAACCCCACCCCAAAAGCCAGATGAAGCTGCGGGACAAACTGCGGGAGAAACTCAACCACTGGACGCTCTGGCGTGCGGAGGCAGAGGTGATCCCGGAGCTGAACCGGTGGCTCAAAGGCTGGAGTGGGTATTTCCATTATGGCAACAGCACGCGGGTGTTTGACCGGTTGAACCGGTATGCGGCGGACCGGTTGCAACGCTGGCTGTGGCGCAAGCGGGGGTGCCAACGCGCCCTGTGGGGAATGAAGTCACGGGAAGTTCTTCGGGAACGCCAAGCACTGTATCGGCTGCCCACGCGGGCGGCTTGGACACGGACTGCGGCGTAGAAGCGATGCGCGTGAATGGCCTTCGGAAAGCCGGATGCGGGAAAACCGCCCGTCCGGTTTGATGAGGGGCGGAGCGAGACGGTCATTGGCCTTGTGCCTCTTCAACCCGTCCGCTCCGCCTACTCTACTAAGCTTGTTATTTCAGGCTCGGCCAATCGAGATCAAAGCGGGCAAGATATTTCCGAAGGCGGTCGGCATCATTGGCGGTTTTGCGATTCTCCCGCGTGGCTGCGAAGAGTTTTCGACCCGCGTCAGACAGCGTGGCCGATTTGCGGCACACCCGGATGACGAAAGCCAGTTGCGCCTGATCAAACAGGTCGAGCTTCTCTTTCGCCTTGTCGCTGAGCACTTCCGCAAGCACGGCACCATGATCATCGGCTGCCATCGGGGTGGCCCAGCCGCCCTTCAAGCGTTCCATCTCACCCTCAAGCACCGGTGCGGTGATGCGGCCGCCCGGTGACAGCGTGGCCATGCGGGTGATGCAGGCGTTTAAGTCCCGGAAGTTGGCAGTCCACTTGGCGGCTGGTGATTGGGCAAATTTCAAGAATGCTTCGCGCACTTCTTTGCTCATGGTGACGCGCTGGCTGCTCCTGCGGGCAAACTGTTCCAGCTCGTAATCCAGATTGGGTTCGATGTCCTCCGGGCGTTGGCGCAAGCCTGGCAGATGGAACGTCCACAGGTTGGTGCGCGCCAGCAGATCTTCGCGAAAGCGGCCTTCCCGGACGGCGAGTTGCAGGTCGCGATTCGTGCCGGCGATCAATTGAAAATTGCTGCTGACCTCGCGGTCGCCGCCGAATGGTAGAAAGCGTTTTTCTTCCAGTGCCCGGAGCAGCATGGCCTGTTCGTCCAGTCCCAACTCGCCGATCTCGTCCAGGAAAAGCAGGCCGCCGTCGGCGGCACGCAACAGACCGGGGCGATCTTTGACGGCTCCGGTGAACGCGCCTTTGACGTGGCCGAAGAGCGCCGACATGGCGGCGTCACCCCGCAGCGTGGCGCAGTTCACCTCGACAAATGAGCCGGCGATCTGGTGCCGGGATTTTTTGAGCTCGTAAATGCGCCGGGCGAGCTGTGATTTTCCCGCACCGGTCGGCCCAGTCAACAAGACGGGATCCTTCGCATTGATCGAGACGTGTTCAATCTGCTCGATCAGCTGGTTGAAATGTTCATTGCGCGTGGCGATGCCCGACTTGAGAAACGTCCGCGCCTCCTTTTGTTCCTTCCCGAAGCGCGACGCCAGGCGGTCATATTTGGAAAGGTCGAGGTCGATGATGGCGAACTTGCCATCCGGTCCACGCCGCTTGGTGTCCGCCGGCGAGGTCTGCACCAGGCGCGCGGGGAAGTGGCGCGACTCCGTCAGCAGAAACAGGCAGATCTGCTGCACATGCGAACCGGTGGTGATGTGGACGAGATAATCCTCCGTGTCGGGCTTGAAATCATAGCTGCGCGCGAAGTCATGCAACGAGGCATACACTTCCTCAAAATCCCATGGGTCACGGAGCGCCTGTTCGGTCCCTCGGACTGCGGTGTTTGCCGAGATGCGCGATATATCCGCCATGACCACATTGGCGGTGTCCTTAAACTTCGGATCGTAGATCAGCTCGAAGCGGTCAATCGGCAGCTCCGCGTGTTTGCACAAGGAAACGCTGGGACGCCACTTGTTCCACCGTTCCTGATGGAAGCCGGAGTCCAATACACTGCCCAGCAGACCGATCACCACCTGTTTCTTGTTGTTCATAGCTTTTAATCCTGCGATTTATCTTATCCGCTAGTCTTGTGATTCGGCAAACCAAATCAATTCACCGTGCTTGAACAATTATTTAGCCCGTTGTTATTGGAGTTTATGACTGTTTTGCAGGGTTTTTCCCGGTTGGCACGGTGACTGCAATAGGTGTTGGCAGCATTAAACGAAAGAAAACATATGGCTAACAAATCAATCTTCCAATCCTTGCGCGGCGCGCTCTTGCCGCAGGCCGACGTGGTCAACGAAGCGGGGGGCCCGGCTTACATGCTCGCGCCGAAGCAGGCGCTCGCCCAATACGCGGCGACCGGCTGTTTGAACTCGACCTATTACGCCTCCGCCGAGGACCAGCTCCAAAAGGTGCTCGCCTTGACGAAGGAAGTGGACGCGCTGTTCGTCGCCAAGACCGCCGTGTATGCCCGTGAGAAGGGTTTCATGAAAGACATGCCGGCCGTGTTGTGTGCCGCGTTGTCGGTGAAAGATCCGCAATTGCTCCGCGCCGTGTTCGACCGCGTGATTGACGACGGCAAGATGCTCCGCAATTTCGTCCAGGTATTGCGCTCCGGTGTGGTGGGCCGCAAATCCCTCGGCACGGTGCCGAAGAAATTGGTGCAGCGCTGGCTCGAATCTCGCACGGATGAGCAGTTGTTCCGGGCGTCCGTGGGCAATGCTCCGTCCTTGGCGGACCTCGTCAAGATGGTGCACCCGAAGCCGGGCAATGCGACCCGCGAAGCGCTCTACGGTTATTTGCTCGGTCGTCCGCACCAGGCGGAAGCGTTGCCGGAGATCGTGAAACAGTTCGAGGCGTTCAAGGCCGGCAAGCGGGATGAGGTGCCGGACGTGGCGTTCCAGATGTTGACCGCCTTGGATCTCGGCAAAGCCGAGTGGACGGCCATCGCGAAGAAAGCGCCGTGGCAGATGACGCGCATGAACTTGAATACGTTTGCCCGTCATGGCGTGTTCGACAACGAGGTCATGGTGAAACTGGTCGCCAACCGCCTGGCGAGTGCTGACGCGGTGAAACGCGCCCGCGTGTTTCCTTATCAGTTATTGATGGCGTTCAAAGCGGCCGGTGGCGATGTGCCGAACCTGATTCGGGACGCGCTCCAGGACGCAATGGAAGTTGCGACGGAAAACATTCCGCGCATCGCGGGCAAGGTGTATGTCTGCCCGGATGTGTCCGGCTCGATGAGCTCGGCGGTGACGGGCCAGCGCACGGGCGCGACCACGTCGGTGCGGTGTGTGGATGTGGCGGCCTTGGTGGCGGCGTCCATTTTGCGCCAGAATCCGCAGGCCGAAGTGGTGCCGTTCGAGAATGACGTCGTGAACGTGTCGTTGAACAGCCGCGATAGCGTGATGACCAATGCGCAGAAGCTCGCCGCCGTCGGCGGTGGGGGCACCAATTGCAGCGCGCCGCTGGTTTGGTTGAACAAGAAGCAGGCCAGGGGCGACTTGGTGGTGTTCGTCTCCGACAACCAGTCGTGGGTGGACGCCAAGGGTGGCCGCGGCACCGAGACGATGCGCCAGTGGTCGGTGTTCAAACGGTTCAATCCGCAGGCGCGGTTGGTGTGCATCGATATCCAGCCTTACGCGACGGTGCAGGCGTCGGAACGCGAGGACATCTTGAACATTGGCGGATTTTCCGACCAGGTGTTCCAAGTCATCGCCGCCTTCGCCGAAGGCCGGTTGGGTGCCGATCATTGGGTGGGCACGATCGAATCGCTCACGTTGTGAGCCAGGGGAATTGCCCGGCCACGTCAATCCGGACGTGGCCGGGCCGGGGTGGAAACCATTTTTGCGGGCCGAATGCCGCTCGAGACTACATTTAAACTGTCATGTCTCGGCAACAACTTGTCGGCCCGCTCGCTTGGACGGAGCGCGGCTGGGGCACCAGCCGCAGCGCATGGACAATGCGGAATCAGTTATGTTAGTCAGAGATGCTGCGGCTGGTCTGCGACAGAGCCGCGCTCCGCGGAATAGATCTTTGAGAAGAATTTGAAGCGGCGGGAATGCCCGCAGGACTACATGGTAGAGCGCCCGGCGAAAGCCGGGAGGCCCGGGTTCGTTTCCCGGTCCCGCGCAAGCGGGATAGCTCAGAAAACTTGTCTTGCACCCGATTGTCGCGCTGCTTCTTTGAAATTTATGGCGAATGCAGGTGGGATTACATTGGCAACCAGCGGATTCAAATTCCGCCCGACCAGCCGCAAGGCCGGTTGAGAATTCTCATCAACCCTTGTCGCCATTCTGATTTGTAGCAGCCGAGGTAACGAGGCTCATTCTTGGTCCGACAGCGGCTGAGGTGGCAAGTTAGAGCCTCCTCACGTCGGCTGCTACGCGAAATAGGTTTCGCGACGAATGCCGGAGCAAACTACATGGACTCATCGGTTGCTGGTTCGAATCCAGCCTCTGGAAACAGAGTAGCTCAATTGATAGAGCAATGAGCTTGTTTCTCCACTTTTTGTCGTCGCGTTTTTAGTCGGTCAATGCGGTTAAATGATTTCGGTGCGAATGCCGTTGGAACTACATCGGTCGCGAGTTCGAATCTCGCCGGCTCCATCAGACGGGGCCGTAGCTCAGTGGGTAGAGCGATTGTTTCGGCAAAAACTTGTCGCGCCGTCTATTTGGTAAAAGAATAAATAAAACTATGAATACAGAAACAACCATGCCCGTCATCCAGCCCACGGGCGAAGCCACCGGCTTCATTCCCGCGCCGGGCAATCATGGCAAGCCGATCACAGTGATTGGCACGGCGGCCATCCGTGAGACATTCGATGCGAAATGCATCGAGCAGGCGCTCAATTCGCGCGGTGCACCGGGCGTGACCGACCTGGTGCTCAATCCCGATGCGCACTGCGGCTACGGTGCCCCCGTTGGCTGCGTGCTCGTTTCGCCGACGCATGTTTATCCCGGCCCCGTCGGAGTGGATATCAAATGCTCCATGAGCTTGCTTCAACTTGATCTTCCCGTGGATGCCGTGGCCGATAAAACTATCCGGCGCGCGCTCATCAATGCCATCGTTGAACGCACCCCGACTGGGGCGGGCAAAGGCCAGCGCAACGTGAAGAAAGGCCGCGCCGTGAATGGCGAGGTTGGTCGGCGCGTCGCGATTGAAGGTGCCTCCGAAGGTGTGTGCCGTGAATTGGGCATCCCACCGGAGTGGGCACAGCATTGCGAGGACGCCTTTCATCTTGGTCATGATAACCAGCGCGACGAACTCGCGGCCCGTCTCGATTTGCTCATCAGCACCGGCAAGTTCCCGAAGTTTGAGGACAAGATCCGCCAGTTGGGTTCCTATGGCGGCGGCAATCACTTTGGCGAATGTGAAGCCGTGCAGATCGCGGATAACGACCGCGCCCGCCGCGCCGCCGAGGTCTTCGGCTTGCGCGATAATTGCGTCGCCTTCCTTTCGCACTGCGGTTCCCGTGGCTTCGGCCACCAACTCGCGAGCGACCAGTTCCGCACGTTGCAAAACAAATTTGCGTCGTGGAGCATTCCCTTGCCCGGCAATGACCGTGAACTCGTTTACGCGCCGCTCGGCACGCAGGAGGCCGATGATTACATCGACGACATGTCCCTCGGCGCGAACTTCGCGACCATGAACCACATGTTGATCAATGCGCTCGTCCTGGAAGCGTTTCAAGAAATCATTCCCGGCACGCGCGGCAAACTCGTGTATTTCATCAGCCACAACATTGCGCGCCGTGAGATCGTGAACAATCAGGAATGCTGGGTGCATCGCAAAGGCGCGACGCGCGCTTATCCGGCAAATCACTTTGCGCTCAAAGACACGCCGTTCTATGAGACCGGCCATCCGATTTTGTTGCCCGGCAATCCGACCGCTGGCTCCTGCGTGATGGTCGCGGACCCGGGCGCGGACAAAAGCTGCTACAGCGTGAATCACGGCGCGGGTCGCGCGAAGGGTCGCAAAGCCGCGATTCGTGATTTGGATCAGAAGACCGTGGATGACGAATTCGTCGCGCACGATATTTTGACGAACTGCCGCACGTATCCGAAGGACGAAGCGCCGGCGGCTTACAAGGATTTCAACGAAGTGTTGAACTCTGTGCGACTTGCCGGCCTCGCCAGCGAAGTCGCGCGCCTCCGCGCCCGCTTCGTGATCAAGGATTCGGACGACAGCTTGAAGGGCGCGGCGTGATGGTCCGTGCCGGACGGGCCACCATGACCGCTGTTGAAGGGTTGCGTGCCGGTGCATTCATTGGCACGCTCACGCCTGCCAACGATGTCACACCAACCGGACAACATCTTCGCCGGAACGCAGGTCGTTTCGCTCGTGGAAGTGCGCGGGCCGAATCATTCCCTGGTGCATCCGCGCGGCGCGGTGGGCGTCGTCACCCGCACACCAGCGGTTGAAGGGGAAAATTATCTCATCCGCTTTCCCGACGGCTTCGAGAAAACACTGGAGCCTTCGCAGATCGAAGTGTTGAAACATTTCAAGGATCGCCTGGGTGAAAGTAGCGCGGGCGTCTCGCCTGCGAATTTCGATCTGGAGCAATTCATCATCTACCGCTGCGTCGTCGGTTCGCGGGCGTATGGTTTGGACACCGACGATTCCGACACCGACCGGCGCGGGATCTACCTTGCGCCCGCCGAGCTGCAATGGTCGCTGTTCGGTGCGCCGGAACAATTCGAGGACAACGCGGCGCAGAGTTGCTACTGGGAATTGCAGAAGTTCATCATCATGGCGCTCCGGGCGAACCCGAACATTCTGGAATGCCTCTACTCTCCGATCGTCGAAAAGGTCACGCCCTTGGGAGCGGAGCTATTGGCCATCCGCAAGGATTTCTTGAGTCAGATGATTTTCCAGACGTTCAACGGCTATGCCCTGAGCCAGTTCAAGAAGATGGAACAGGATCTCCGCAACCACGGCGAAGTGCGGGTCAAACACGCCATGCACCTGCTGCGTCTGTTGCTCACGGGCGCTGCAACGTTACGCGACGGGCATGTGCCCGTGCGGGTGGAGGCGCATCGGGAACGATTGCTGGCCGTCAAACGCGGCGAACTGCCGTGGGCAGAGGTGGACGCCTGGCGCAAGGAACTGCACCGCGACTTCGAACGGGCCCTGGCCGAGACCAAACTGCCCGAACGGCCTGACTACGAAGCGGCCAATCGCTTTCTTATCAAATCGCGGCAAGAACAAGCCAAGAACCATGATTGTTAGCCATTCAGAAAAAGTTAAACCGGTTGTGCGTTCACCGAAGGTTGCCACGCTCCTCGAAACCATTACCGGGACGCAACTCCGCGAATGGGTCGAACACATTTCAGTGCCCCGGCATTTTTCCGCGGAACCGGAGCAAAACCGGGCAACCGCCGACTGGCTGGCGGATGTGTTTGGCTCGATGGGATACCGCGTGGAGCGCCAGGGCAAATTTTCAAATCTTGTGGCTCTGCCGGATTGCGCTTTGGAGAAGGCCATCCTGGTCGGCGCTCACTACGACTCCGTGCCGATGTGTCCGGGCGCGGATGACAATGGCAGTGCGGTCGCCGCCATGCTGGGCTGTGCGGCGGCGTGCAGCCTGTGGCGACCGGTTTTGCCCGTCGTGTTCGTGGCTTTCAATTGCGAAGAGGACGGACTGCTTGGCAGCAGTGATTTTGTTGAATCGTATCTGCCGCGGGCGCCATTCAAGGTTCGTTGTGCGCACATCCTGGAGATGGTGGGCTTCGCGAGTTCTGAGCCGGGTTCCCAACGACTGCCGACCGGCCTGCCGGTGAAGGTCAGTGACACCGGCGATTTTCTCGGATTGCTGGCCAATGGCACTTCGACTGCCGCCATGAATCTGGTGTTGCGTCATGCCGGAACTTATGTGCCCGGGTTACCCGTGACCGGGCTCAACGTAAAACTGGGACTGGAAAAATATTTTCCCGTCCTTGGCCGCAGTGATCATGCTCCTTTCTGGCAGGAGAAAATCCCGGCCGTGATGTGGACGGACACCTCGGAATTCCGGAACGACAACTATCATCGCCACACCGACACGCCTGAAACTTTGAATTATCCGTTCCTGAAACAAGTCACGCAATTGCTCACGGCTTGTGTGATCCAGCAGGCGCAGCATGATCTTAAAGATGAACATTGACCCACGCCTTCACCGCATTGTCGCCGCACAGCCTTATCCGCTGATGTTCGCCACCATCAGCGGCGCGCACCTTTACGGATTTCCGTCGCCAGACTCGGACTTTGATCTGCGCGGCGCACACGTGCTGCCGATTGAAAAAGTCATCGGCTTGGAAGTGAGTAATGAAACGGTTCAGCAAGAGATGATTGTTCCACCTCACCCCGGCCCTCTCCCCATCGGATGCGGAGAGGGAAGCGCGTTGGAGATGGACATCGTTAGCCACGATGTAAAAAAGTTCTTTGGCCTGCTGCTCAAGAAAAACGGCTATGTTCTGGAACAGCTGTTCTCTCCGCTCATCGTCCAAACTACACCAGAGCACGAGGAGTTGCAGGAGATCTGCCGGGCTCGACTTGATCCTCGTAGCAGCCGAGGTAACGAGGCTCATTCTACTCCGGGGAAAAGTCAGAGCCTTCTCACGTCGGCTGCTACGGGTGTCATCACGAAGCACCACTCGCATCACTATTTTGGATTTGCCGAAACCCAGTGGAAACTGTTCCTCAAGGAATCACCACGCCGCGTGAAGCCGCTGCTTTACGTTTATCGCGTGCTGCTCACCGGCATTCATCTGATGCGCACGGGCGAAATCGAGGCCAACCTGGTCACGCTGAACGAGGAATTCCGATTGCCCTACATCGCCGATCTCGTGGCGCGCAAGTTATCTGGTCCTGAGGACTTGGCAGTCGGCCAATTGCTGGATTCTGAAATAGCCTTCCACGAATCCGAATATCAGCGGCTGCGAATGGAATTGCAGGCGGCGCACGACGCCAGCACGCTGCCCGAGTTGCCCAGTGACGGGACACGTGCGGCGCTGAATGATTTGCTGGTGCGCGTGCGTTTGAGGTCGTCCCAGAGTGAAACGCGATGAACTTGCCCGACGAACTGGCGTATCTGCTGCGCAAGGTGCCCGCACTTTCCCGCGCCTACCTCGTGGGCGGTTGCGTGCGCGACGCACTGCTGGGCATTGCCCACAAGGATTTTGATCTCGAAGTTTACGGGGTGGATTATGAAACTCTGGAGCGGGGATTAAGCGCGCATGGTCGGGTGGATCTGGTCGGGAAATCATTCGGCGTGATCAAGTTCACCGGTCGCAGCGGCGGGCAGTGGGATTTCAGCCTGCCGCGCCGTGATTCGAAAATGTCCGCCGGCCACAAGGGGTTTGAAATTGAGTTCGATTCGGGGATTGAACCCCGGGAAGCAGCCAGTCGCCGGGATTTTACGGTCAACGCGCTCATGTTCGATCCGCGCTCGCGCGAATACCTCGACTTTTTCGGAGGTCGCGAAGATTTGGAGAAGCGGGTGCTGCGCCACACGAGTGCGGCCTTCGTGGAAGATCCGTTGCGGGTGCTGCGGGGAATGCAGTTTGCCGCCCGTTTCGATCTGACTCCGGCATCGGAGACAGTGGGATTGTGCCAGTCCATTGCGCACACCTTTCCCGAACTGGCGGTCGAGCGCGTGGGGATGGAGTGGTTCAAGTGGGCGGTGGCGGCTCAGCGACCGTCGGTAGGATTGCGTTTTCTGAAAGACACCGGCTGGATTCGGCACTTCCCTGAGATCGCGGCTTTGGATGGAACGCCGCAGGATCCGGAGTGGCATCCGGAAGGCGATGTGTTCACCCACACTTGCCACTGCTGTGACACGCTGGCGGAATTGCCCGAGTGGCGTGAGGCGGACGAAACCACCCGTCGGGTGCTGATGTTCGCCGTGCTGGCGCATGACTTTGCCAAGCCGCAGACCACGCACGAGGCCGAGCGTGAGGGGCGGATGCGTATTGTCTCGCCGGGCCACGAAGAGCAGGGTGGACCGCTCGCAGACACGTTCCTGACCCGGATCAATGCGCCGAATGAAATCAAGGAACGGGTGGTGCCTTTGGTGATGCATCACCTCGCGCATTTGCAGACCTCCAGCAACCGTTCGGTTCGCCGACTCGCAAACTCGTTAAAACCTGCGACTATCGCGGAACTCTGCCTGGTGATGACGGCGGATCATTTCGGCCGTCCGCCCAAACGACGTGTGGTGCACGAGGGCGTCATCGGGCTGCGGGCCAGGGCGGAAGAATTGAAACTCCGCGATTCCGCGCCCAAACCATTGTTGCAGGGCCGTCATTTAATTGAGCGCGGCATGTCTCCGGGCAAGCAGTTTGGAATGTTGCTCAATGAAGCCTTCGAAGCCCAGTTGGAGGGTCAGTTCACGGATCTCGACGGCGCACAAAAGTGGCTGGCCGGAAAAATTTAAACCGTATGAGTTACATTCTTGTGGATGTCGAATCAGATGGGCCAATCCCGGCGGAGTTCTCCATGGTCTGCTTCGGTGCCGTCCTGTTTGACGACCGTTTGGAAACATCCTTTTACGGGAAGACCCGCCCCATCTCGGACCGGTTTGTGCCCGAAGCGCTGGCGATCAGTGGATTCTCCCGCGAACAACACCTGGGTTTTGATGATCCAAAATCGGTGATGGAAGCCTTCGCGCTGTGGCTGGAACAGCACGCCAAGGGCCGGGCCGTCTTCGTGTCGGACAACGTGGCGTTCGACTGGCAGTTCATCAATTATTATTTTCATCGTTTTCTCGGACGAAATCCGTTCGGATTTTCAGGACGCCGGATCGGCGATCTTTACGCGGGCTTGGTGAAGGATGCCTCCAAAGCGACGGAATGGAAAAAGTATCGCGTCACGAAGCACACGCACAATCCCGTGGATGACGCCCGCGGCAATGCCGAGGCCTTGAAGAAATTCAGGGAACTCGGCCTCAAGATTTGACTGTAAAATTTATCATGAACATCCTTCTCTTTTGTCGAACGGCTCATGTGTTGGTAAAAAAAACTTGCCGGAATACGGTAGTAAGTGTAAATAAAACACTATATGAAAGCAGAGGATCACATTGACACTTGGAACGGACGGGCGCTCCTCACCGATCTCTATCAGCTCACCATGGCTTATGGCTATTGGAAGTCGGGGCGGGCCGAGCGCGAGGCGGTGTTTCATCTGTTCTTCCGGAAGGCGCCGTTCCAATCGGGATTCACGATCGCCGCCGGATTGGCGACCGCCATCGATTTCCTGAAAGCATTCCATTTCACCGGCGCCGATTTGGACTTCCTGGCCACTTTGACTGGAAACGATGGCAAGCCACTGTTTGAGCCGGGATTTTTGGAATATCTGCGAACGCTCCGCTTCGCCTGCGATGTGGACGCGATTCCGGAGGGAACGGTCGCCTTTGCCCACGAACCGCTGCTGCGCATCAAAGGCCCGATCCTGCAATGCCAGTTGCTCGAGACCGCATTGCTCAACCTGATCAATTTCCAGTCGCTGATCGCGACCAAAGCCGCGCGCGTCTGCCTCGCGACCCGGGGCGAGCCGGTGATGGAATTCGGTTTGCGCCGGGCGCAGGGCGTGGATGGCGCGCTGGCAGCGAGCCGGGCGGCTTACATCGGCGGTTGCGCGGCCACCTCGAATGTCCTGGCCGGAAAAATGTTTGGCATTCCCGTCAAGGGAACACATGCGCACAGCTGGGTGATGTCGTTTGACGATGAACGCGAAGCCTTCCTCGCTTATGCCGAGGCAATGCCCAACAACTGCGTCTTCCTGGTGGATACATATGACACGCTGGAAGGTGTGCGGCGTGCGGTGGAAACCGGGAAATGGCTGCGCGAGCGCGGGCACGAGATGGTGGGGATCCGGTTGGATTCCGGCGATCTGGCGTGGCTGAGCATCGAGGCGCGCAAAATTCTGGATGAGGCGGGCTTTCCCAAAGCGCTCATCATCGCGAGCAACGATCTCGACGAGCACATCATCGCCAGCCTCAAGGAACAGGGCGCCCAGATCAACGTGTGGGGTGTCGGCACAAAATTGATCACGGCCTACGATCAGCCGGCGCTCGGCGGCGTTTACAAGCTCGGTGCGATCCGGGGTGAGGATGGCAATTGGGCTTACAAAGTGAAACTGAGCGAACAAGCCGCCAAGGTTTCCACGCCTGGCATCCAGCAGATCCGGCGCTTCCGTTCGGACAAGGAATTCATCGGGGACGGCATCTTCAATATTGAGGACGCGGCCCCGGAGCGATTCACGATTGTGGATTCGCTGGATGCAACACGTCGCAAACACCTTCCACCCGGAACGGCCTTTGAAGATTTGCTGGTTCCAATTTTTCGGGCCGGCAAACTTGTCTATCAAACGCCTTCCTTAACGGACGTCCGGCAGCGGGCGCAGACTCAGATTGGGATGTTCCATTCGGGGGTGAAGCGTTTTGTGAATCCGCATGAATATCCGGTGGGTCTCGAACTCGGGCTCCATGAAATGAAAAGGAAGCTCATTCTGCACGCGCGCGGAGAGACATGATGCCATGAAATTAATCCACGTAGCTGCGGCGGTGCTGAACCAAACACCGCTCGATTGGCCCCACAACACGACGAATATTCGCAGGGTTGTTCAGGCGGCGCGCGGGCAGGGCGTCGGAGTGCTGTGCCTGCCGGAACTCTGTCTGACGGGTTACGGCTGCGAGGACGCCTTTCATTCCGCCAACACCCATCAGCGGGCGTGGAAAGCACTCATGGAATTATTGCCGGAAACGCGCGGCATGGTCGTGTCGTTTGGACTACCGGTTTTGCATCAGAACGGCCTGTTCAATTGCGCGGCATTGGCGGTGGACGGCAAACTGGTCGGTCTGGTGGCCAAACGATTTCTCGCCGGCGACGGGATTCATTACGAGCCGCGCTGGTTCAAGGCCTGGCCTGCCGGTGTGCGTGATGATTTCACGGCGCCCGATGGAACGACGCTCCCCATCGGCGACATCCATTTCGACATTGGCAATGTTCAGATCGGTTTTGAGATCTGCGAGGACGCGTGGGTGGCGAACCGTCCGGGTGCGACTCTCGCGTTGCACGGCATCGATTTGATTTTGAATCCGAGCGCCAGCCACTTCGCATTCGGGAAGCTCGAGGTGCGCAAACGCTTTGTCCTCGAAGGCTCGCGGGCGTTTGGCGTCAGCTACGTTTATTCCAACCTGCTGGGCAACGAAGCCGGTCGCGCGATTTATGATGGCGGCGCGCTGATCGCCTCGGGCGGGAAACTGATCGCTGCCGGCCCGCGATTCAGCTTTGAAGATTTCAAGGTTACCAGCGCAGTGATTGACGTGGACGCAACGCGAATGAGCCAGGCACGGACGGCCAGCTTCAAACCGGATTTGGCGGGTGACAACAAGCTGCGAATTGCCGCGCTCTTCAACTGGCCGCAGGTGACGCCGGAACAAAAGGCAAAATCGATGTTGGCATCGAATTGGGAGACCAGTGCAAATTTGAAGGAAGAGGAATTTCTACGGGCCGAAGCACTGGCGCTATTTGATTACCTGCGGAAGAGCCACTCACAGGGTTTTGTGGTTTCGTTGAGCGGCGGAGCGGACTCGGCGGCGGTCACCTGTCTGGTTTCGCTGTCCTTGGAAATGGCATTGGCAGAACTGGGTGCGGATGCACTAAGAACAAAACTGGCGCACATCCGGCAACTTCCTGAAAAGCTGACGCCGAAAACGTTGACGACTGCACTGTTGACCACGGCCTATCAGGCCACCGCCAACAGCGGCGAGGTCACTCGCTCGGCCGCACGCACCATTGCCGAAGCCGTCGGTGCAACCCACCTCGAATTGGATGTGGAATCAATCCATCAAGGCTACTTGCGCGCGATCGAGACCGCGCTCGGCCGAAAGCTGGACTGGCAACGGGACGATCTCGCGCTGCAAAACATTCAGGCGCGGGTCCGTTCGCCGGGAATCTGGCTCCTCGCCAACTTGAATAATGCATTACTGCTTGCAACCAGCAACCGCAGTGAAGCTGCCGTCGGTTACGCGACGATGGATGGCGACACCAGCGGCGGGTTTAGCCCCATCGCCGGCATTGATAAGGCATTTCTGCGCCAGTGGCTGCGTTGGCTGGAAACGAAGGGCCCGGATGGGTTGCATTCCATTTCCGCCCTCGCCGCCGTCAATCAGCAGGCGCCGACGGCCGAACTCCGCCCCGCCGACCGGCATCAGACCGACGAGGATGACCTGATGCCCTATGACATTCTGGATGCCATCGAGCGCGCGGCCATCCGTGACAAGAATTCTCCGATGGACGTTTTTGAGCTGATGCGCGGCCAGTTTCCAGAGGTTACAGCCCAACAACTCGGCGTCTGGGTGGAACGGTTCTTCAAGCTCTGGTGCCGGAACCAATGGAAGCGCGAACGCTACGCGCCGTCGTTCCATCTGGATGACGAAAACCTCGATCCGAAGACGTGGTGCCGGTTTCCGATTCTTTCCGGAGGATTTGAAACGGAACTGGCGGAACTGCGTGCGCAGATTGGCAGCCTGGCTTGAGCCGGTGATTTTTCGATTCTGACGGCAATTTACCTTGCCAGTAAACGAGGCGCATTTTAGTGTCACGCCAGTTCCGGAGCACCCATGGGTTTATTCCAAATAACCAGAGATGTCCCGCCAGCGCGCCAATGGCGCTCCTTCCTGCTCGATTACTTCCGCTGCAACGACCTCCCGGCTGGATGGTCGTTGTCGGTACTAAAGCTGGATTTCTCGCCGACGCAACCGGTACAAACTTTCTTGGAGGCAAACCATGCAGATTGATGAAGCTTACGTGGACTCGCAGGCGCCAAACGCCGCGGCAATCAAGAACGCGCGCGGAGTCGTGTTGAAAAAGAAGCTGGTCGGGCTGTTCCATTCGGCCGATGGCACGCTCCTGTTCGGCGACTGCAAGGGGAGCGGCGCGGAAAACTACCGGCCGTCCGCTGATTTTGGCGATCCCACCAAACCGGTTTATCGCTGCACCTGTCCGAGCCACCAGTTCCCTTGCAAACACTCGCTCGCTTTGCTCTATGCCCACGCCCAGGGTGCGAAGTTTGTGGAGAAGGAGGTGCCGATAGACATCACGGAGAAGCGCGTCAAGGTTCAGCAGCGGGTCGAAAAGAAAAAAGTGGAAGCCGACAAGCCGCACAAGGTCAACACGAGCGCGCTCAAGAAAAAGATTCAGACCCAATTGGACGGCATCAATCTCCTGGAATCGTTGGTGAACGATCTCCTGCGCGCGGGCCTGGGGACGCTGAACGCCAAGTCTGCCCGGCAAGTCGAGGAGCAGGCCAAGCAACTCGGCAACACCTATCTCCCCGGAGCACAGAACGCGCTGCACGCGTTGACGGGTTTGTTCTATCGCTCGCAGATCAGCTCGGAGGACGAGCTGAAAGCCTCGGCGCGCGAGCACATTTACAGCGCCGCCCTGGATCAGTTGAACCGGCTGCAATCGCTGTGCAAACAGGGGCGCAAGTATTTGAACAGCCGGCTGGAGGATCCGGAACTCAAGCCCGAGACCGAAACCGACATCGCCGCGTGGCTCGGCCATGCCTGGCAGTTGCGCGAACTCAAGGACGCCGGGTTGTTGCAGCCGGGCGTGGAGCTCTTACAACTGGCGTTCAATTCACACGATGACTGGACCCGCCGGGAATTCGTCGAGACCGGCGTGTGGTTGAATTTGCAAACGGGCGCGGTGCAACTGACCCGCAACTATCGCCCCTATCACGCGGCCAGACACATTCGCGAAGATGATTCGTGCTTTCACGTCGTGGTATGCCCGGAGCTGTGCGTATATCCGGGCAACCTGAATCCGCGCGTGCGCTGGGAAGCCAGCGAGCCGCGACCGGTTACCAAAGCGGATCAAGTGCGGGCACGCGAGCACGCCAAGGCGGATTTGCGCGCCGTGGTCAAGGATGTGAAGACGCAGCTGAAATCGCCGCTCGGCGACCGGCATCCGTTCGCGCTCGTGAAATATCGCGCCCTGGGCCGCGCCGGTGAGGAAATCATCATTGAGGACCACACGGGCGAAAGACTCGTGCTGGCCGATGACAACCACGATGGCGAACCTGCGACGCTGCCGTTGCTGGCGATGCTTCCCAAAGCGGTGCAGCACGACCAGGTCATGCTCGTGCGTTTTCATCACGATCTCGATTCCCAAAAACTCCGCGCCAAACCCTTGAGCATCGTGACCGAGAGCGACATCATCCGGCTCACCTATTGAAACTCGATGTCCAAATGTTACACCTACCCATCCAAACCAAAGTGCAGACAGAAAAATTTGATGACAGAAAAATCTTCATTCCCCATTTTTCTGTCCGCAATTTTTCTGTCTTAAAGTTTTTCCGCCCATGAGCCTCGCATTGATCCAACAATCGGCATCGGAAGCCCGGCGTCTCGCCATCGCCGGCAGCCCGCTGGCGGTGGGCGATTTTCGGTTGAAGAAACTCATCGCCCCGATGGAGCAGGCCGGGGCGAAAGTTCCCGTGTTCGCCCAGGTCGCCAAAGCCATTGGCGAGGTCGTCAACGGCAAGGAATCCGATTCCGCCTCGAATCTGCTGAACCTGAGCACGCTGCTTAATGCCATCCTCTACACGCAGGGCCAGTCGGGCGCGGACGGTGATTATCGCGAGCTTGAAGCTTTTGCCACGAGCTGCTCCAGCACCCGGACACCCGCGCGCGTGCTCAAGCCGCTGGTGCAGGCGCTGACTACCACGGGCGGCGGACGTTTTGAGATCGTCAAGTCGGCCTGCGAACGGGGCGCGTTCAATGACCTGCGCCTGATTGATCCTGCCGTTCAGGCGTTGGGTGACATCTATCCCGAGCTGGCCGATCTCGTGGCGAACAAAATACTTCCGGCCTACGGACCGGGCATCGTGCCGCGCCTCAAAGCCACGTTGGATCTCAAAGGCAAAAAGTCGGACGCGCGAAAACTGGGTCTCATGCATAAACTGGATCCGGCCGGCACGCTGGAGCTTTGCAAAACCGCACTCGAAGACGGGTCGCCGGAAGTCAAAGCCGCCGCCATCGCCTGCCTCGGAAAACATGAGGAATGCCTGCCGCTCGTGTTGGAGCAGGTCAATGCCAAGAACAAGCTGCTTCGGGCCGCCGCGCTCGAAGCCCTCGCGGAGCATGACCGTCCGGAAATCACCAAGCTTTTCACCGAACTCGTCCAAGGCAAGGCGCTGGATATTCTCGCCGGCCCGTTCCGCACTCTGCGCAACCGGCAGGTGTTGAATTCGCTGCTCGGGGAAGGCAAACGTGTTTTTGATCTGATCCTCAAAGGTGACGAGACCCAGATTCCGCGCTTTGGCGAAGTGCTTGATTGTCTGGCTTCGAGAAAGGACCCCGAAGTCGAAGAATGCCTGCTCGGTTGTTTCGCCAAATCGGACGCGCTCGCAAAGGTCAAAGCCAAGACGATTGTAACCACTGGCAAGAATTCCATGTTCAATGGCGCAGACTTATTGGAGCGCCTGACCGTGTTGCTTTACCAAATTGGCTCGCCCAAGACGATTGAAGCGATATTGGAAAAACGCGAATCGTTGCCGACAACAGTGTTCCCGCAAATCCTGCGCGGCGCCTTGCGCAGTTGGCCAGCGGACAAAGTTTATCAAGAGTTTTCGCCGCTGCTTGGTCAGGCCAAAGGCCCAGGCAAAGAAAAGGCTGATATGATTGAGCACTTCGTCACTGCTGCGAATTGGGATGGCGACTCCTGCTTTAATCCGGCGGGTTATCACGGTGATTTGGACGCCACACAGGAGCAGGCGGTAATGAAAACAGCGTGGGATGCACGCTGGCTCGACGTGGCGATCAAGGTGGATCGGCAGTCGATGGTGTGCTGCCTGGCGCGACCCGGCCACAAGCCTGCACTCACCTATTTGTTGAATGTTGGCGACGCCAAAAAAACCTCCGACTCGGGCTCGCTCATCCGGGCATTGGTCCGGTGCCAGTATCCCAAGGTCACCGATTTCTTCCTGGCCTTGGTCGCCAGGAAAATCAAAAGCGCAAAGTATCTGGACTACGAATTGCAATTCCTGTTTGAGAACGCACGCCATCTGCCGGCGGCGGATCTGCCAAAACTCGCCGCCTTCGCCGCCAAGCTGGATGAGAAGTTCATGGATAAATATCTCGAGTCCCTTGCGCCGCTGCGAACCGGACAGAAAAATCTGGAGACAGAAAAATGAAACACTGTTCTTTCAGAACGCAAAGGAAGCCGGGCCCATTACCGGAGCGCGGGTCTGTGACCCGCACAGCGGCTACGCAGGTTATCCTTTCGGCACGCTCGTTTCTCCCGGCGCGCTGCGGGACAACGTCCCGGGCTCCGTTCTTATTTTTCTGTCCCCCCCCCCATTTTTCTGTCTTAAAACTTTTTCATCAAACTCCCAATGCCAACGAACAACAAAAAAGACGACCTGCGCCAGCCCGGTGAGATTCTATTCGCCGAGGAACTGGACGCGCTGATCAAGGCGGAAAAACATCCTGTGCCAGCCGGTTGGCGCATGTCGCCACGTTCGGTGCTGACCTACATCTGCGGCGGCAAATGCGGCAAGCTGGACATCTCGCCGAAATACATCGGCCACCAGCGGTTGGTGGAGATCGCCATCTCGACTCTGGTGACCGACCGCGCACTGCTGTTGATCGGCGAGCCGGGCACGGCCAAGTCCTGGTTGTCCGAGCATCTCGCCGCGGCCATCAACGGCGATTCCACCAAAGTCGTTCAGGGCACGGCCGGGACGACCGAGGAACAGATTCGTTACACCTGGAACTACGCCATGCTCATCGCGCGCGGCCCGAGCAATGAATCATTGATCAAGAGTCCGATTTACCGTGCGATGGAATCCGGCAGCATTGCCCGCTTCGAGGAAATCACCCGCTGCGCCTCCGAAGTCCAGGACGCGCTCATCTCCCTGCTCTCGGAAAAGCGCCTTTCCATTCCCGAACTCGTCACCGAAATTCCGGCGCAGCGCGGTTTCTCGGTCATCGCCACCGCCAACACGCGCGACCGCGGCGTCAACGACATGTCCGCCGCCTTGAAGCGTCGCTTCAATATCGTCGTGCTGCCCGCGCCGGCAGATTTGGAAACGGAGGTCTCCATCGTCACCAAACGCGTCAGTGAACTGGCGTCCAACCTTCAATTAAGATCCGAAATCCCGAACGAGGATGCGATCATGAAGGTCGTAACCATCTTCCGTGAACTGCGGGCGGGCCAGACGCTGGACGGCAAGAACAAGGTGAAGACGCCTTCGGGCGTGCTCTCGACGGCTGAAGCGATTTCGCTGCTCGCCAACAGCATGGCGCTCTCCGGCAATTTCGGCGACGGCACGGTCAGCGACAATGATCTCGCCTCGGGCTTGCAGGGCGCGGTCATCAAGGACGACGAGAAGGATCTTATCGTCTGGAAGGATTATCTCAGCAACGTCATGAAGAAGCGCGGCGCGGCGTGGCGCGGACTCCACACCGCCTGCCAGTCACACGTGGGCGAGTGACAAGCGAGCACTGCCAAGAGAGCCTTGAGACAGAAATATGTGCAGACAGAAAAATAAAATCGGACCCCCGCGGCGCACGGTAAACCCTGACCCAACGCTTCCCCATTTTTCTGTCTCCCAATTTTTCTGTCTAAAGCAATTTCCCGGTGACGCACGCAACCCCAACCCTGGTAGTTGACGTGACTGCCTCCCCCCACATTTTCGGTGTCCGCCACCTTTCCCCGGCGGCGGCGTGGCATCTGCGGCAGTTGCTGGACCGCGTGCGCCCGAAGCTGGTGCTGATCGAAGGCTCGGATGACGCGGATGCACTGATCCCCCATATCGTCAGCCCCAAATCCAAACTCCCGATCGCGATTCTGGCTTACACCGCCGACGCGCCGGTTCGGACGTTTGTTTATCCGCTGGCGACTTACAGTCCGGAATATCAGGCGCTCGTTTGGTGCCGGGAAAACAAGGCCAAGGCGCGCTTCATGGATTTGCCCGCGTCCGTCTTTCTCGGCCTGATGGATCGCGATGATGGCACGACCGTGCTTGAAAAGGACAAGCCGGACGAGCCTGAAAAGAAGGAAAAGGACAAACCGACGCTGGCCCAGACTCTGGGTGTGGATGAAGAAGAAGCTGAGGCTGCTCCCATCGTCGAGGAGAAACCCAGGCGCGATTCGGTTTATGACCAGATTGCCGCGCTGGCGGGCGAGCCCGACTACGAGACTTATTGGGAACGGCACTTCGAGCAGCTTCGCGCGGATGACACCTATTTGAACGCCGCGCGATCCTACGGAGCTGAACTGCGGGCAATGGAAGATTTTTCCACGCGCCGTGCCGCCGAGAATCTGGTGCGCGAGGCTTACATGCGCCGGAAAATTCAGCAGGCCATCGCCGATGGTTTCAAGCCGGAGCAGATCGTGGTCGTGACGGGTGCGTTTCACGCGACTGCGCTTGGGCCGGAGCTTCCACCCATGACCGACGAGGAGCTGGAGAAGCTACGCAAACGCGAAGCGAAGATGACGCTGATGCCCTATTCGTTTTTCAAGCTGTCGTCGCAATCGGGCTACGGCGCGGGCAATCACGCGCCGGCTTACTTCGAGATGGTGTGGAACGGCTTCAACAAAAACCTGGCAGCCTCGCTGCCGACGCTGTTCCTGACGAATGTGGTGCGGGAACTCCGCACCTCCGGAACTTTCCGGTCCACGGCGGAAGTGATCGAAGGCGTCCGCCTGGCCGAAGCCATGGCCGACATGAAGCATTCGCTGCCGACGCTCCGCGAGTTGCAGGACGCCGCCGTGACGTTGCTCGGCCAAGGCGATCCGGCGGTGGTTCGCGAATCGCTACTGCGCGTCGAGGTCGGCACGGCCATCGGTGCGCTGGCCAAAGGCGTCAGCCAGACTTCCATTCAGGATGATTTCTATCGTGAGCTGACCCGCCTCAAGCTGGACCAGTTCAAGGCCAGCGTGAAACGCGAATTGGATCTCGACCTGCGCGAGAACCGGCGCGTCAAGACGGCGGAGGCGGCGTTCCTCGATCTGCATCGTTCCAGTTTTCTGCATCGGCTCGCGGTGCTGGAAGTGGGCTTCGGGCAGCAGTTGACGGTGAAGCAGGAGGGCACGACCTGGGCCGAGCGCTGGGCGCTGCAATGGACACCCGAAGCGGAGATCGCGATCGTCGAGGCGGTGTTGCTTGGCGAAACCATCGAACTTGCGGTCGCCTTCAAGTTCAAGCAGCGCCTGGAGAAATGCACTTCGATTGCAGACGCCGCGGCCATCATCCGCCAGGCTTGCGAATGCGGAATGAGCGCCTCGATCGAACTCGCGCGACAAACTCTCCAGCGGCTCGCAAATGATTCTTCCGATTTCACCGCCCTCGCCAGTGCCACCTATGAACTGGGGCTGGTGATCCGCTATG
>Ga0247670_1000051_pt1 | contig 41123 bp, 33 predicted proteins | sample CNK11_metaG_FD_183042 | JGI IMG/M metagenome (GOLD analysis project Ga0247670, IMG submission 183042) | Soil microbial communities from Purdue University Martell Research Forest, Indiana, United States - CNK11 | ecosystem: Environmental > Terrestrial > Soil > Temperate forest > Bulk soil...
AGCTCGCCGAAACCAGCGCCAGCCATTGTGTCAGCCGTCGCAACCCAAAGGAAGTTTCTTCCATGATTAGCCCAATCGTCGAGAGGGTGGGGGCTTTGTAGAACCAAACCCAAACCAAATCAAGGTTCTTGCGAACAGCCACCATTTGCAGATAGCCACCAGCGGAGCACATTTCATTTATCGTAGCAGCCGACGTGAGTCGGCTCATTTCAATTGGAGCGAACTCACGTTCGCTGCTACAATGCCAGCCATGACGACCGAGGAAATCATTGGGTTGAGCCTCACCTTGCTGGTGATGCTGGCCGGTTTGATCGGAAGCATACTGCCGGTGCTGCCCGGCACGCCGCTCGTGCTAGTAGCGGCGGTCGGCCACCGGCTTTATTTCGGCGAAGCCAGCGTCAGCAATCTTGTCTTGGGTGTTCTGGTCGCGCTCACGCTGGTTTCATTGGTATTTGATTTCCTGGCCAGCATGCTGGGCGCAAAGAAATTTGGCGCCACCTGGCGCGGCATCACCGGTGCGGTGATCGGCGGCATCATCGGGCTTTTCTTCAGCCTGCCGGGAATCATTCTCGGCCCGTTTCTCGGCGCCATGCTCTTTGAAATGCTGGGCGACAAGGAATTCAAAAAGGCCGCCCACGCCGGCGTTGGCGCGACACTGGGCCTGCTGCTGGGCATCGCGGGCAAATTTTCCATCGGCGTCGTGATGATGATTCTCTTCGCCACGAATGTGATTCTCCGTTCATGACCATTGCCCGGAAAAATAAAACGGTGATCATGATGAAAATATTTTTCAACCATCGCATGCTGTTCGTCCTCTTATTCGCGGGCCTGCTAGCCGGGCGCGCCATCGCCGCGCCGCAAACCATCAAGCCCGGTGAAGTCTGGCCGGACGACCGGGGCCAGCACATCCAGGCCCATGGCGGCGGCATTCTCAAACTGGGCGATACCTACTATTGGTTTGGCGAAGACCGGGGACAGACCAACGCCCGCGGGCTGCGTTGCGTGAGCTGCTATTCTTCGACGAACCTGGTGCAGTGGACGTTTCGCAATCAGGTCATACAAGCGCGCAGCCTGGAAGATTTTGGACGCGGCTGGGTGCTCGAACGACCCAAGGTCTTTTACAACGCGAAGACCAAAAAGTTCGTGATGTATATGCATATTGACGACCCGCTGCCGGGACAAAGAGGCGGCTACCAGCTCGCCCGCGTCGGCGTGGCGGTGTGCGACACGGTGGATGGCGATTACCAATACCTGAAAAGCTTCCGCCCGCTCGGCCACGAGAGCCGCGACATTGGGCAGTTCGTGGACGACGACGGCACCGCCTATTTGATTTTTGAAGATCGTCCGTTTGGTTTCCGGATCGCAAAACTTTCCGATGACTATCTGACCGTGGAAAAGGAAATCTGCCTCATCCCCGAACACATGGAAGGCGGCGCGATTGTGCATTACGGAAATCTTTATTACGCGATCGGTTCCGCGCTGACCGGCTGGTCGCCCAACACGAACAAATTTGCGACCGCGACGAATCTGGCCGGCCCGTGGTCGGAATTCAAAGACATCGCGCCGCCGGAAACGAAAACCTACGGCTCGCAGTCCACCCTGCTTTTGAAAGTGGTCGGCGATAAAACCACATCGGTGATCTTCATGGGCGATATCTGGAAGCCGGCGACGCAGTGGGATTCCCGCTATCTGTGGATGCCGGTGCAGATTGGCGACGGAAAGCTTTGGCTGCCGGAACCCCGTGAATGGACGCTGGACATCAAGACCGGCGAGGCCGTGATCACAGCCACGAATTCAATCGCGCGTTGACTATTGCGTCAATTGGAAGCAAACGTTCCGCCAGTTCATCCGCTGCCGGTTTGCCAAACAGTGTGGCGATGATTATTTTCCTAGGGGAAATCGTTTCATTGTATTTCATTTAATGGCGCCCGATACAAATGCGAGTCAAACTGTGCCCAAACATAGCCGCCCGCGATTTGGATGCGCTCAACTCCGGCGGCCTTGATGTGGCAAAATTTTTTGACTTTGGCTTCATTCAAATCCACGAGCGCTATCGCACCTTCGCCACCGGCCCACACGTTGTTGCCGTCCAGCGTCAACGTGCTGGGTGGATTGGGCAAGCCATCGGCGTCCACCAGATTTTGCCAGCGATGGTCACGGAGATTTTGGATGGCCAGCGAACCTCGCGGACCCAGTCTGCCCGACGAAATGGAACTGACATATTGACCGCTGCCATTGGTTCGCAGGCTGGCATTAAGCTGAGACAACTCGGCAGAGGTCACCACCATGTTTGTTTTTTTGACCTCATTGGTCGGCCCATTGCGGTTTGGCTTGTCCGAAACTATTATCTCGGTCAAGTGGTTGCCGCCGGCTTCGACGAACCATGCGGAATCTGCGGAGAACGCGCTCACCCAGTCACCGGCTTTGTTCGGGAACGTTCCCCAAACCCCACGAGTCATATGAAATTCCCGAAGTCCGCCGTGGACAAGCAACAACAATTCGTCGTTGTTGATGGCGGTGATTTTGGAGATCGGTTCCCGCGCCGGCGTTTCGCCGGTCTGCGCTGTGGCATCGGCATGGAGGCTGGGCATAAAGGAAATGAATTTTTGCGAACGCAAATCCAGCCGGCCCAGACCGCCGCCGGTTGCGCCGCCGTAGCCAATCCACAGTGAATCACCGGTCAGCGTGAGGCTCCCGAGATCATTCATCAGCAAGCCGTCCGCTTCCGTCAGGCTACGGCATCGGTGGCTGGCCTTGTCAAAATCAATCAGTCCCGCGCCGCGCGTTCCAATCCAGATATTGGAAGCCGTCACACAGAGTGCCGTGATGGGCACGGAGTCATCCACCGGAAGTTGGATCACCAGATTGGTTTTCAAATCAAAATCCAAATGATACAACCGGCCGCCAACACCGATCCAAACACCGTTGTCGTCGGCGATAAAAGTTGACGGCGTGTGCATGCAAAAAAACGGTTTGCCCATGTCAAACACCCGGGTGTCTGCTACCACCACCGCGCCGAGTTGCTGGCGACAGTGGGCAGCCAGTTTGTCCGTCAATATTGACTTGAAAGCCGCGCCCCAAGCACCGTCGGCTGTGGCCTTGACCGGGCGGTTGGTAAAACTTTCGAAGATAGTGAGTGCATCCTGCCAGCGCGACACGGACATATAAACATAGGCCAGTTTGATTTTTTCTTGGTCATCATAATCCACGTAACCCTCGGCACCGGCGCGGCGTTCGCCCTCCAGCAACTGAATCGCCAGCGGGTAGTTGTTTTTTTCTAAGCACCAGTCATAGACCGACCAGCGGATGGTGTTCCAAAAATATTGTGGTGACAAAATCTGCGCGGGGTTTTCGACACACTGTTTGAGCGTCTGTTGAAATTCAGCAGCCAATAGAGTATTCGTGTCCACTTGGTAGGTCAGCACTGTTGCGCGCAGATAAGGCTCCAGACCGGGCACCTGTTGTTCCATTTTTGGCAGGAGTTCCGCGAGTTTTTTGGCGACGGTCGCTTTGTCCCAGTTGAACGCCGCCACGAAGTCATTCATGCCCATGTCGGCGCTGTATGTCCCGCCTTTACCTTGCACCACACTTTTGAATGACCGAAGCGCATCGTAAAGTTTATTCTCGGCGAGTTCCTCCGCTTTGGGTGAATCGCCCGAATGGATGGTCACTTCATTTTGAGCCGCCCCCACTTGGATGCGGTAAAACGCTTTGGCAACCGGGTTAGTCGCTTGAGCCGCCGCCGATTCATACCACTTCAACCTCTCATCGGATCCCGCCCAGCGAAAGGTTTCACCAATCGCCCGTTGAGCTAGGCTCGTCCATTTGTCCGGCTTCGATTCGTCAATGATTTCCCGGTAATAATTCCGCGCCTCTTCCCAACGATAAATAATCGGGATGCGTAGGCAGGCCGCGAGATACATCTTGGCCTCGTTGTTGGTAGGCTCCAGCAGCAAAACCGTTTTGAATGCGCGCATCGACTGTTCCAGATTGCGTTTGGTTCTGGCAGCCAGTTGCGGTTCCATGTCCCACTGCCCGCCAACCCAGACCAACGCTTGATCTCCCATGTTTGGGTTTGAATTGATCTGGCACAAATCTTTTCCCACCGCCAACTGCATTCGCGCCTCGCTCCAGCGGGAGGGAATGATGTTCTCATTTTTTTGATTCATGGTTCCATCAATGGCCGCCTTGATTTGTCGACCAACGGGTTCCACGGGCAGATTCCTCACGGCAAAATGTTTGACGCCTCCAAAGATGCGCTGGACATCTAGATTAACCTCTACTTGTAAATTGGTCGTTTCGTAAGATTGATACTGACCGCTAACCAGCCAAAACGCAGATTGCATAGGAGCAGCCGAACTCTCATCGTTGTCATCCGTCAGCCCTGCGAGATCGAGCCGAACTTCTTGCAGCAAGGCATCCACATATTCACGTTCCAGCAGGATTACATTGCTTCCTTGGTAGGCAGCAATGAGATAACCCTGCAATTGTTTTGGAAAATCCGCCAATCGGTTGTTGATGCTTAAATCTTCAAACGATCCGATTGCCAGATAAACCTGCACTTTGGCCACCGCCGCGTTCTGCCGGCTTTGACGCACAAACGCCGCCACGTCCGCCGCAACTTTATCTGGTGACTGACCGGCAGAAACAACTCCGGCATCGCGCATGATGCCAGTGCGTGCATCCACCACTCGAATCACGAGAGATTTCTTTTCATTGATTTGTGTTTCCGTCCCCAACAAGAACCAATCGGCCTTCAATAACTTTCCGATACGCACCGCGTCCTTGGCCCGAACCAAACCGGACAAATACAGATCTTGTTCGCGTAGCACCCGATCAAGCGTTTGCCTTTCCACCAATTCCAAACCCTGGGACTCCGCTAGTGCCACCGTCACCAAATCCGCCAACTGGCGGTTTTCAAAATCATCCGCCAGGCCGAGGCCGCCGATGGCCAGTCGCACTGGCTGCGACAATGCAAGTGACTTCAATACGACCGGTGTCGGAGCGGCCATGTTGGTTTGCCCGTATTTGGCTGCGAATGCAGCACGATCCTTGTCTGTAGGAGCTGCAAAAATTGAGGGGTCGTGGTTGATATTGTTGCTCCATAACAACCAAAAAGCAGCCAGTCCCCCAGCCAGCAAAGCTCCAACTATCCAGATAATTTTGCGTTTGCTCATGGTGTAAAAAATTTCCTGGTGCCGATAATCATGGTGCCAATTTGGGGAGCAGCCGTTCCGCCAATTCATCCGCGCCGTTTTGCAATGCGGTTTTGGCGGCCACATGCTCAGCCAGATCCACGGCCACGCTCGTCTGCCGATCAACAAATAGGATTTTCCCGCCCGCCACGTCACGCGCTTTGATCTCGATCCGCGCGCGGCAGCTCTGCAAATTTCCTTTGCGCATCCCGAATTCGCTGAACGCCTCGCCCGTGATTTCAATGGCCGGTTGATTGGTGGAATGGTCGTCCGCCAGCGCGAAGCCGCATTGCTGCAAGATCAGCGACAGCTCCGTTTGCGCCGCGGGATCAATCACGTGCTGGCCGAAATGCTGCTCGGTGATCTTCACCGAAACGACCGGCAGCTTTTTATCGCCCAATCCCTTTTTAATTTTCGCCACGCGGTCTTCGCGCGTCTCCACTTTTGCCACCAGTGTGTCGCCCTTCTGAGTTACATCGGCCGCGATTTTCTTGGCCAGGCTTTCGGAGAGATCGGAGATGGAAGCGTTCACGCCGCCCTTGACCAGCTCGCCATAAACGCGGCTGGTTTCCGTGCCGATGATTTTGGCAACGATGAACAGTTCCGAGTCCGTCTTGAACACCCGCCCAGTAACCAGGACTTTGGCGCCGGTCAGATGGCCCACCTTCGCCGCGCTGTCCGGCGAGACGGTGCCGGACAAACCCAACTCCTGTTCGCCGAGCGCTTTTTCCAGTTCCGCGCGCTCCACCGTAATCAGGTTCGGATCGGCGGACAGATTGACGTTTACCAGCGTGGCGATTTTGGAGCCGAGGTCGCGAACATTTTCGTCCTTCGATTCAAAATCAAACACGGCGACGGGCAACGGTTGTTGCAACTCGGCGTGAGCAACCGCGCCTGCGATGAACATCAGTGTGAGAACGGCGATGCATTTTAGTTTCATAATCTGTTTATGGTTGAGGTGAGAGATCGGGCAAAGTCAGTGGCTGCGAATTGAGCGCCAGTTTGCAAAAATAAATCAAGTTGAGCTGTGACTGCGGGTTGCCTGGCAGATCCACCACCAGTTCCGGCTGGACGATGACCACGGCATTGGTGTTCTGCATGACGGAATAAAACAACGGCGACAGCTTGTCGCGCTTTCCCGGCGGCGGCTGCAGCCAGACCACCGCCGTGCCTTTTTTGGCGAGCGCCTGGACCTGGTTCGCCAGGCCTTCGCGTACTTGAGCCTTCGATTGAAACGGGCCGATGACGGCGAGCTTGCCGGAAAAATTTTCGAGACCAGAAATTTCCAGGTCGCTGAATTCCACTTTCAGGATTTTTAGCAGCGGCTTGAGCTGGTTTCGCGGATCAAAAACGCCCAAGGGTTCACCGTCTGTCAGCGGCTTCAATTCCGCCAGCAGATTTGTTGGATAAACCAGCACCTCAGTTTTGCCAAGGATGTGATTGGTATTTTCGAGCCATTGCACGAAAAATCTTGTTTCCGCTTTCACCGCTGGAAAGTCCAACTGCACCGACTCGACCACCGTCTGCTGCGGCAATATCTGGAGTTTTTTCCACGGCGTCTCGCCCAGTTGAATGGCGGTTGCCGAGGTGGTTTGCCACAGCCGTGTGCGCACTTCATCCGCAAAACCTTTGTCGCCCGGATTGTGAAACATGACTGAAATCATTTTTGTCCCGCCGCCGAAGACCCGTTGCGGTTCCGCGTTGGTGACCAGCTGCATCTGGGCCAGGGCAGCACTCGTCCAGCAACCGGCGGCCAGCAGCAGCGTCAATGGCTTGAATGATTTCATTTCCAATATTAAGACATTTCAAGCCGGTAAATCTTTTGGGGGAAATGCGGCCTTGTTCATGGTTTCAGGTTATCCGGCATCCCGGCCGAACCCGAACGAGCACCCGCACGCTCCTGGTTGTTAAGCGTCGGACGGTTGGTCGCGCCGCCGGGATTTTGCCAGTAAGCTTCCACGGTCAGTTTGAATATTTGCCCGACATCAACCGGCTGGTTTCCTCCCGTTCTCATTTGGTTGAAAACGGCTGCGCCAGGCAGCCCGCGCAAACGAACCCCTCCGCGTGTTTGCTGTTTGAGAAAGGTTTCCAGTTCTCCCAGATCAATGTGACCGTCGCGATTATCATCCGGAAACGGAAACGGTATGCCGGACATGCCGGGCATTGACCGGATGCTGGTTGCCATGCTGGGTTGAAATAATTCGTTAAATTCTTGACGATCAAGAAACCCATCGTCGCTTGCATCGAATTTCTTCAAAAGATTCTTGGCAAGTAAATGCTGCGCAAGCTCGATTCCGGTCCGTTCCTTGGGTTCCAAAATTTTATTCGTGTTGGCGTCGAAATACGCGAGTTCGGAAGCGTCCAGCCAGCCATTGTGATTGGCGTCAATTCCATCCAACTCCGATGCAATGAAAGCTGGATCATCCAGTGCCGCTTCTTTCTCGTCCGGGTCAATGATGCCATTGCGATTCAAATCATACTGTGACAAAAGATTTTTTTGGACTCGCTCTTTCTCGATTTGAGCCTGTTTGGCAGCGGCGCTTGCTTGCGCTGCTTCCTGTGCTTTTTTGTCGAGTTGAATCTGTTTTTGCGCGGTGACAGCCAGCTCCAGTTCCGCGATGGGAATTCCCCAAACACCCGGCGTATGTTTTTGCCCTATGTAGAGCATATTCCCGCCAAAAAACAACCATGTCTGCTGCGGATCGTTAGAAACAGGGGCGATAGAATCGCCAGTTTTGTCTGCGAGACTTTTAAGCGGGAGTTGGCCAAGGTCCGAATGAAATTTCAAGGGCACGATGACGGGATCTGGACAATCCCGGCTCAGACATACCAGTTGGGCGTGACAACCATCTTTTTCCACCACCGTCCAATGGTATCGATCCGAAACATTGGTCACGACAGCATGGTCAACGAAGACATATAAATTTGATTTGTAAACCGTCGCGCTCTCACTTATCAGGGAATTCGTATCCGGCAGCTTCCAAAAAGGATGGCGTGGCTGTTCAGCTGGTTTCAGCTGGTTGTTCCATTTATGTAGTTTGGCTTTTTCATATAAACAAAGCTCCGGATCGGGTTGGTCTTTTTGCAAAAGCCATAGAGTCTCGTCGTTGTAGTGCCTGTCCTGCAACGCCGGTGGCTCATAGGGGAAAAATGCCATGCCATTTCTAAAAAGAACGCCATCTTCAAAAACATCCGTTTGTGGCACAAAACCAAAATCAAATATTTCCTGCCAATCCTTTCCATCCCACGAATAGATCTTGCTGCCAATGCTTCCTCGCAATGTGTTATTCGATCCTGAAAACAGCACCGGCGAGCCCAGATCGTCCAATCTATCCAAACTGGTTGCCGCTGGACGCCTTCGAGTGCTGGCAAGAATGTGCGTGCCGTGTCCATCTTCGGTGATCTCAAAGATACTTTGAAAGTTCGCCGCAAACAAATGGTTGTTCACCACGAATAATTGAGGCGGCCCCTGAAAGACGGTCTTCTGCTCGAATTTGTCTGGAAACTGAATTTCGAGCGTCTGCCAATGAGCGGTCTTGCGATCATATTTTTTGATCGAAAGGTTGTGGCCGGCACGATTGCCCTCATCAATGACGGACTCATCGTCCATCAAATATATGTCGCCTTGGAACAGGGCCAGGGATCGGACTTCATGCCGGCTATCAGGCGGATTTCTGGGATAAAGGACAGTTTCCCAGTGACGGTCAATCGGGTCAAATATGGCGGCGGCACCGATGTTCTCGCCGGCGTAACTTGAGTTGCGAATTGAACAGCTATACTGGACGCCCAGCACCAGCTTTCCTTCCTGCCACGAATGACTCCAAACCTGCTCGCCACGAATTCCGTGGGTGGATTCCTCGCCCGGCCAAACAAATACATCCGTCCAAAACTGCTCCTGCGGAATTCCAAAATAAGTGTTCACGAACAGGATGTTTGTGGCCGGTGCCGGCGGCACAGTCGGTGATCGCTGTGAACCGTTGTTCTGGACCGTTGTTCGATCGGCGAGCCGGGCCGGCGTGACGGATTTTTGCCACGGCGGTGTTATGATGTTTTGAAGCCTGTGCTCAAACACCAAAATCATGTTCCCCGTATGCAATTGCTTTGATCCAGCAATCCGTGCTTCGTAGTTGGTCAGAATCGGCAGCAATTCGCCGGCTTCGTCGGGGCGATAATCAAAATTGAGCATGATTCCAGCAAAGGAATTGCGATTCCAATTGGTCTGTGTGTTCAGATATATTATCCTCCGTTCAAATTCGGTGCGGCGCCGCGCCGCTTCCGACTGTTGCTGCGCCTGTTGGGCTTTGAGCTGGAAAAGTTGCTCTCGTTTTACAAGGATTTGGCCTGGCTGATCGAAGAGGTCTTCGTCGGATCCTGGCCTCCTGGTTGTGACGAATTCCGGATCCGTCTTAGTCTTCACCGCCAGGCCCTGCCAGTATTCCAGGTATTTGGGGATGATTTCTTCGGCATTGAGACCGGCAAATCCTATTTTGCTCAAAACCTTTGCCTCCGCTTGTAAAAATTCATTGGTGGAATTGCCCAATTCTTGAACGAATTGATCCCAAACGATTGGGGCACGTTTCCTGTCGGTGCTACTCCATGAAATCAACCGCGGACGATCCAGTTCCCGAGCGCGTATATCTTCATGGAAACGGGCAAAAGAAGAACTGTCCAATGCGGGATCTGTCAAATAGCCACGATAAAAAATCACTCCGTCTTCGGGTTCCTCCTGCCAGAAGCAACCCCACGCCATTTCGCACTGCTTGTATCGCTTGAGCACTTCAGGCGAATTGGAAATCCATGCCGCGACCGAGCGGCATAATGCCCGTAATTCCGCGAGTTTGTCCGCTTCCCCGTTTTGGGATTTGGAAACCAGATAAAAGTGCTGTAGAACCTCCGAAGCCATCGTCAGATTATCAATCCCCAATTCATGCCACGCAGAATGGCTGGCGGACGCGGACAGTGTTTGACTGAAACCGCGATACAAGTCCATGGCGCGGATTGCGTGTTCCAGACTTTGAGGAGTTGGCGAATTATAAATCTCCAGAGAATTGATGGGGGTCGTTGCGTTTTGGGCATGCAACGTGTAAACAATTCCTGGATAATCATCGTCATCCTTTTTGAGATGTCTAACAATCCAATCCCGGTCTGCCTCTTCGATGCTGCTGGCTGTTGATTTGTCGTAGCCGCCATTCCCGATTATTTTTCGTCCGGTTGCATATGCGTAGACTTTTATCCGAATGGTTGCACAGTCCACGTCATGCTTCCCCAGTGCCCAGGCAGATTCAGCTGCGGCCTGCGCCTCCGAATAGATGCCCCAGCGCAGCGCCCATTGCGCTTCGTTAAAATATTGGGCCGCTTCATCAGCGGCATTCCATTCACTAACGGCCGAATTGATCTTCAACGCCGCGTTCACTTTTGCCGCCAAACGATTGATGACCTCGGGTAAATTGGTCCGGCAGCCGCTGACTTCAAACAACACCGGGGCCCCGCCCTTGGGTGGAGCCAGCCGCACGTTGATGGTGATGGTTTCTTTGGAATAACCGTTTTGATCTACGACACCCTCGAGCAGGTGACTGCCGTTCCAAAACGCCGAATCATCCAGCTTCAAATCCTTTTCTTCGCTCAACAACTGCATTTTCTCGCGTTCCAGGACGAAAAACCGGGGCTCGCGGCTCAGTCGCTGGATCGTCAGCAATTTCACCAGCCGCTCTGTTTCCAGCGCTTCACTTGATTGCACGGCAGACCGAAGATTCACCACTGAAATCGGGATGGCGTCTTTGGCCAGCACGGTCAGTTTGGGCGCAAACGGGTTCAGATGATTTGCAAACAAAGGTGCCCAGCCAGCGATGTCTTTTAGTGGCCATGGAAAACCTTCATCCAACAACAGGACCCCCGGTTTCACGGCGATCAATCGGGCCATCAAATTGGTCGCCTGCGGCGTTCTGACAACTTCCATCAATAACAATCCGTCCACGCCGAGAATCTGGCCGAGCTTCAAATAGTCTTTGTTGCCCGCCGACAAACCCTGTTCGCGATAAACCTTCTCGATTTCATTCCGCTCCAACAATTGCAGATTTGCATGGCTGGAAAGTTCCGCCGTCAAAACATCGGCGGCAGCGAGCGCATCCGCTGATCCGGAAATAATCGCCAGCCGAATCAGCGGGTTGGTCTGCCCTGACAGCCGGAGCCCTGAAATTAAAATCACCAAAACAAATAAATAACTTTTCATGTGTTCACATCGCCACCATGCCAAGAGATTTGGTTTCGTTTTTCAAATGATTCGGAATTATTTGGCTTATTCTGTCGCACTCCTCGGGGCTGGTTGTGGAACCCAGCCGGCACCCGACGGCATCCCGTTCCGGAACGACGGACGGTGGGGGACGCCGCCGGGATTTTGCCAGTAAGTTTCCACGTCCGCTTTGAACATTTGTCTGGGGTCAGCCGGTTGCCGGACGCCATTTCCCATGGAGTTAAAAACTGGCCCTCTCATTCCGCGTGGCAGCAGTTCCCTATTTGTGCGCCATTTCAACAGATGTTCCAGTTCTTCGAGACCAACTTGGCTGTCGTGGTTTTCATCGGCGTGTGGAAACTGCAGTTCGAATTCTCCATGGGAGTTGGCGTGCAGCGTGGATAGAATCATCTCGTAATATTCCCGGCCGTTAAGCCCATCCTCGTCGTCCGATCCGAATTGTTTGAGCAGCCTGACCGCCAGCAAATGTTGAGCGATATCGATGCCCGCCTGTTCCTGAGGGTCCAGGGTTTTATTTTGGTTGGCGTCAAAATAAGCGAGTTCGGGCGCTTCCAGCCAGCCGTTGTGATTGGTATCAATGTTGTCCAACTCGGATTCGATGAAGGCCGGAGCATCCAAGGCATCCTCTCGTTCGTCCGGATCAATCATGCCATTGTGATTCCGGTCACCTTTTGCCAGCAGCTCCCGCTGTGCTTGCTCCTTCTGTTTTCGCGCCTGTTCCGCTACGTCGCTGGCTTTCGATTTTTTTTGCGCCAGCTGGGCCAGCAGCACCTTCTTTTGCGCGGCGGCCGCTGATTCAATCTGCCCCAGCGGAATCATCCATATGCCGGGATTGCAACCGCTGCTTCCCGTTCCTGCCGGCATAAAGCGATCAGATTTTTCAATGCCACAAAATAGAAAATCCGTGGAGAAGATCATCCAAGCCGGCGGCAATCCGGAGAGTATCCGGAGGCCAGCCCGGTTAGTGCCGGCTACCGGCGGACAACCATCGGTGACTTCGAATTTTAAAAACAGCTTTTGCGGCGATGGCATCTCAGGAGAAAAACAGAGCAACGCGGCATGATATCCATCATGTGCGAGAAGTTTTTCGCCGACGATGACATGTCGCTGCTCATCCACGATGTTTTGCGCTTCCGAATGATCCACGAGCAAATACAAATTGGACTGCCAGGTGGCGGCGGGTAAACCGGCCAGACGCAAATTAGGCGGCAATTTCCACAACGGTTCCGGCTCACGAATTGGATTTCCGGCGGGCTGGTTGGCACCGGCGAAATTGAGTCGGTTCGCTGCCCCGGCCTTTTGGCACAGGCAAAGTTTCACCTCGCTGGAATCTGCGGCCAGAAAGCAAAGGCTGATGGATCGGGCTATACCGTCAATCGGCTGCTGGAATAAAATTCCATCCGTGAAAATCTGCGGCGGAAACAGGCCTTGCAATTTGGCAGCTTCCTCGCGCCAGTCATTGCCCGTCCAAGTGAACATTCCATTCCGAGTGCTCACCCGGAGCGAATGCCCCGGTCCTTCAAACATTGAAGGTTTGCCAAGATCATGCGTGTCCAAGGCGGAGACTGGCGGCTGCCTTCGCGCGCTGGCGAGAATGCGGCTGGATTTTCCCCCATCAATAATCTCGAAGATCGCATTCTCATTGGCCGCGTAAAGGCGACCACTGACGGTGAAAAGTTCGTAATTATTACCGTCAGAAACCGGCAACACCTGCCACTGGCGGCTGGGGCTGTCGTATTTTTTAATCTGCCCGCTATCACTCACGAAAAGTTCCCCGTTCAAGAGCGTGCTGCGATGATAAAAGTGATTTTGGCCGGACAGCTCCGCCTCCGGACAGCTGATGACCTGCCAGTGTTCCGACGCGGGATCTAGGATGGCGATGGCCGGGAAAGTGACGTTGCGGGTGCTCTTCCAGTTTCCCTTTTCGTCAAACGCATAGGCAAAAGCGCCATATTGAAAATCCAGCAACAACTTTCCTTCCACCCAATGATGGGCGGTAATGGTGGCGCCGGAAATTTTGTCGCCCGGCAGACCGTCCATCGGAATTGGCAGGAATTTTTTGACCAGCAAAACATTGGTGACAACTTCCGGCGTTTGGTTTGAAACGAGATTGGTTGCCTTGCTCCTGGCGGTTAAAGTCGGTTGCGAAATCACTGGCGGCGTCTGCTGTAGTGATGGCACTGGTGGCTGCGGAACCGGCACGGGTGGATTAAGTGCTGCGTTGACACGTCCTTCCAGATAGACGCCTATCCATCGCGCATTGCTCTTGGCTTTGATTTGTTCAATTTGTGGCGTTTGGACTGACACCTGTGCAAGCAAATTGGATTTGTAGGCGGCAACCAGAGGCTGAAGTTCGGTGGCCTGTGCCTTGGTATAATCCCGAAAGTTGAAAACTTTGTTAAAATCACCCCTGTCATACGGTTTAAAACTCTCCAGATAGCGTTTCTGTGTTTCAAAAACCACGCGGCTGGCGCTTTCTTTCAAGTGTTCACCAGCCTTGTTTCTGTAAGCTTGTTGAATGGCAGCAAACCGTGAAGCGTATTCGGACTTTTCGCCCAGCAGGGAACCCATCGCCCAATCATTGACTGCAAGATTGTCATTATTTTCAACGATGGCTTCATAGTTCGTTGAAATAAAGTCCAGTAATGCCGCACGGCTTTCCTTCCATCCCGGGTCGGCAGCGACGATCTTCGCAATTCCGACGCTGCTCGAATCCTTTCCAGCCCAAGCCTTGGCCTTGGCATCGGCGCAAGCAAAAGCCTCGCCTTCAAAGCGGCAAAAAGAATTGGTGGATGCGTCGAGTTCGTCCATGAAACCGCGCCAGACTTCCGGAATTCGTTTCTTATCCTCCTCGTTCCACGCGACCAACCGGGGAAAGTCTGCCTCCCTGAACCAGAGGCCGCTGTGAATGCGAAAGAAGAGCGGGCTGGCCATCAATTCGCGATAGAGCGCGACCGTTTCTTCCGGACGTTCCTGCCAGAAACAACCCCATTGAATGATGCACTCAAAGATATTTGGTGTTAGCCCCCTGTAAAAGCGTATGTGTCCCACGTTTATCCAGGCGGTGAACGGTTCCTGGTTAAATTCCTCTGGCGAGACAAGGGAAGAGCCGACAAAGTAGCTATCGTTCACCGATGGTGATTTTAAAATCAGTGCGGCAACCGAGCGCGCCAATGCACGTAGATTGGCGAGTTTGTCGCTGATAGGCGCTTGCGATTCCGGGAAATAATCAAAGTGCCGCAAGACACTTGAAGAGGAGGTTAGGACATCGATCCCCAATTGATACCAGTCTGATTTACGCCGGCCATTACCTCCACCGGACAAAATGCGCGGCTCGCCATCAGATGAAGTGCGACAGAATTCGTAGTAACACTCCAAAGCACGAGTGGCCATCTCGCTGTCTCTAACATCAGGCGGTTGATTGATATGCACAAAACGATAACCCGGCGTCCTCAAATATTTTGCAAAGTTGGGTTGAAGCACTTCTGGCAAATCAGCCATATAAGCCGAAACCCGTAATTGGGCGCATTCCAGATCCTTTTTGCCCAAAGCGCAGGCGGATTCCGCCGCGGTTTGCGCTTCTGCAAAAATTCCCCAGCGCAACGCCCACTGCGCTTCATTAAAATACTGCTCGGCTTCGTCGGCAGCATTCCATTCCTTGCTCGCGGAATTTACTTTCAGCAATTCGGAAAGCTTGACTGCCAGCCGATTGACGACCTCTGCGAGATTCGTCCGGCTGCCGCTGACTTCAAACAAGAGTGGCTGGCCTCCCTTGGGCGGGGTAAGACGCGCGTTGATCGTCACGTCCTCCTTGGAATACCCGTTTTGATCCACGACACCATCCAGCAAATAACTTCCATTCCAAAACGCCGACTCGTCGGAATGCAGTTCTTTTTCTCCCGCCAGCAACTCCATCCGTTGTCGCTCCAGAACGAACAACTGCGGTTCCCGGCTCAGCCGTTCAATGGTCAGCACCTTCAACTGATGCTCCGTTGTTGACGCATCCGCTGACGAAACGGCCGACCGCAGATTCACCACCGAAATGGGAATCGCATCTTTTGCCATCACGGTGAGTTTGGGCAGGAACAAATTCAGATGTTTTGAAAATGATGTCGACCAATCCGGCAAATCTTTCATCAACAATGAAAATCTTTCGGCCACCAGCACCACGCCTGGTTTTGATGCGACCAACCGGACATTCAATATGAGCGGTTTTTCGGCGGCAAACGGAAGGTTTGAAGGCTGATTGGTGTTTTCCTCGACCGATTCCAGCAGCAACAATCCGTCCGCCCCAAGAATCTGGCCGAGTTTCACATAATCCTTGTTGCCCGCCGACAAGCCTTGTTCTCGATAAACCTTCTCGATTTCGTTCCGCTCCAGCAGTTGCAGATTTTTATGGCCGGAAAGTTCCGCCGTCAAAACATCGGCGGCAGGCGATGCGTCCGCTGATTCGGAAATCAACGCCAGTCGGACCGGCAGGTTGGTCTGCCCTGACAGCCGGAGCCCTGAAATTAAAATCACCAAAACAAATAAATAACTTTTCATGTGTTCACATCGCCACCGAACCGAGATTATTGGCCTCGATTTTCAAACGGCTGCCTCCGCGATTCCGCTCCGTGTTCGACCAGACAAATCGGTTGCCCGTCAAAATAATGCCGCCGCGCGCGTCGGCCAGCACCGTCACTGTTTGCCCGCCAGCCTGGATCTCCTGGCCGCTGAAGGTAACGAAAGACGCGCACTGTTTGCCGTCGCAAATGCGGACGTAAATCGGCGTCGAAGCCGGCACGTCCTCGTTCTCGGACAGAACCAGGTTCAAACCGTGTTCATCCTGCACGATGGCCCGGACGCGGTTGGGAAACATCGCCAGGGTTTCGCGGATCAGCTTCGTGCTTTGCAAATCGTCTTTGGATGTGGTCCCGCCCCGCCGATGACTGATCGCCAAAATCACCGCCAGACAGGCCGCCGTGGCCGCAAAACTCCAGGCCAGCCGTGGAAACCAACGCGGCCGGTTGCGCGGCGATGCTGGCGCCGGACGACGCAGTTGCGCCAGCACTTCGCGGGGGATGTCATTCCAATACTCGTCTGAACCTTCAGTCGGTTTGGCGGCTTTCAGCACGGCGTTGAGGTCAAATTTATTCATGGTTCGGTCCTCTAGGTTTGAGCCATTGTTTCAGTTTGGCGCGCGCGGAAAACACCCGCCAACCGGCGGTGGCGGTGGTGCAGTTCATCACCCGGGCAGCATCCCCCAAGCTCATCTCTTCATACACGGTCAAAATGATGGCGGCCCGCTGTTTGGCCGGTAACCGGTCAAGCGCGGCCTGCACACGCAACGTCAATTTATCGACACTAGGCTCAGCGAACGCAGTTCCATCCAAATTCTCGTCGGACCAAAGCTGGTGAATTTCCGTCCGGCGATTTTCCCGAGCCCGCCAGTTCAGAGACGCGTTCACGGCGATACGGCACAACCAGGAGGAAAATTTGCTGTCGCCTCGATAGGTGTCCATCTGGCGAAAAGCGCGAACGAAGGTTTCCTGTGTCAAATCTTTGGCGTCGGCCAGGGAGCCGGTCATCCGGAATGTCAGCGAATGAATCATGCGTTGGTGCGTGCGGATCAGCGATTCAAAAGCCGCATGATCGCCGTTCTGGCTTTGCGAGACCCGGGCGTTTTCTTCGTCGGTTTCGACCATGCGGTTCAAATTCTAGCTATTAAGACCAACGAAGGCGGCCAATCTTTTGAAGTTTTTTGAAAATGATTTAACCCCGAATTTTGGTCGGATTCAGCTTGTCCGGTCGACCCGCGAAAGACAGAGTGGGCAAGTCGACCGAGACTTATGGTTGAAATCAATGATCCCAATCAGATCGTGGCCTGGTTTGGAGTGGCGGGCCTGCTGCTCGCCGCTTTTTTGCGGCTGATTCTTTGGGTGCGTGCGGCAACACCCAAACCCGAACCATGGGGCGCGGAAGTGGAACAAAAATTATTGGAGCCGGAAACGGCGGAAGCATGTCCGCACTGCTCCACGCCGCTGTTACCGACGGCGTTGTTTTGCCCGCATTGCGGGCGGGCGGTTGATTCTTACAACAATTGGGTGCCTTATGTTTATTCGTTTTCCGATGGCGATGTTTTCAGAAAAAACACTTCGGGGCAGTTACGCGTCAAATGGCTCATCGTCATCGGCTATCTTCTTCTTTTTGCCTGCAAAATCGGAATACCAATTTCACCACTTCTCTGCATCTTCTTTTTCTTGAATCAGCAACGAATCAAGCAGGAGAGGTTGAACGCATCAAATCCCATTGCCACACCTATTTCTGAAACGTGAGACAGGCACATTCCCATGTGTGCGGTGACACACTCACTTCGCCGGATTGGCGCCTTTGACCCGCAGTTGAATGGAATAAAGCGATTCCGACGCGGTGATGAACAACGTCTGATGATCCTTGCCGCCGATACAAACATTGGCCGACCATTTTTCCGGCACGTCAAGGTGGTCGATCTGCTTGCCCGTTTTGTCAAACACCGTCACCCCCTTGCCGGTGAGATAAAGGTTGCCTTCCGCGTCAATCGTCATGCCGTCGGAACCCAGCGCGCAGAAAAAAGTTTTGTTCGTGAGCGAACCGTCGGGCTGGATGTCGTAGCGCCATGTCTGATTGGCACGGATGTCGGCCACAAAAAGCTTTTTGCCGTCGGGCGTGCCGGTGATGCCGTTGGGTTGTTTTAAATCATCGGTCACTCGCACCAGTTGTTTGCGGTCGGGCGAAAGATAAAAAACCTCCTGGTTCGTCAGCGCCATCGTGGTGTGATCCCACCAGGCGCGTTTGTAAAACGGGTCGGTCAAATACATCGCGCCGTTGGGTGCAATCCAGACGTCATTTGGCCCGTTGAGATATTTGCCCTCAAAATTGGTGACGAGCACGGTCACGGTCTTGTCCGGGGCGATGGACCACAGTTGATTGTGCTCATCAGCACAGGCGATCAGATTGCCTTTCGCATCGAAGCACATGCCATTGGCGCGACCGGACGGCTGGAGGAACGTGGAAAGTTTTCCGTCCGCGCTCCATTCCATGATGCGGTCGTTCGGTTGGTCCACGAAAAAAAGATTGCCGGCCTTATCACATGTGGGGCCTTCGGTGAAGAGGAAGTTGCCGGCAAGCTTCTCCAATTTCGCGCCGGGAGCGATGACGCCCTCCGCCGCCACAAGTGGAAGGACAACCATACCGGAGCAAGCCAGTCCTAGAGCTAGAATGAGGATTCTTGGGGCAATCATGGAAACGGTTTACAATAGTTGCAAAAATCAGGCGATTAAAAACCGCAAAAAAATTTCACGTGCCAGTTCTGTTCTTTTAGTTTGAATCTTGTTTTCAGGCAAAAACTGGCGCAGTTTGAGCGCATGCTGAATCTTCAGCGCAAGACATGGATCCCAGACTAAAACAATCGCTGCGTTTTCTGCAAAGCTGGCTCATCAACACGCTGGCCGTGCTGGTGGCGGTGCAGGTCGTCAAGGGCATTCATTTTCGCGATCCCGGATTGCTGGCGCCCGTGTTGACCGCATTGGTTTTGGGTATCTTAAACGCCTTCATCCGCCCGATTCTTGTGGTCTTCGCGCTGCCGTTGCTGATTTTGACGCTTGGTCTGTTCATGCTCGTGATTAATGCGCTGATGCTCTGCTTCGTGAGCTGGCTGATGCATCCCTATTTTCAAGTGAACACGTTTGGCGCGGCACTGCTCGGCGCATTGATCATCAGCCTCATCTCCGGCGCGTTGAACATTTTGACCGGCAACACAAAAACGCGCGTCTCCTTCCAGCGCCGCCCGCCACCGTCCGATAAAAGGCCTGACGACGACGGCAACGGCCCGGTGATTGATGTTTGAATTGAACCTCCAAATCCCAAGCGCCAAACTCCAGAGAAGCTCCAAACTTCAACGTCCAATTTTGCCCGACGGTTTGATGCTTGGAGCGTTTATTTGAGTTGATACGCCGCCAACAACGTCGGGATGCCCCGCGCGTTGAATTCCCTTTCGAAATCCGTGAGCACTTCGGCCAGCACACCTGGCGTTTCAATTTTTTGAAATTCTTTGCCCGCCGCGAACACCTCGGTCATTTGTGAAAAGTAATCCGCGTCATCCGTCCGCAAATACACCACGCCGCCGGGGATGAGCGCGGCACGTGCGAGTGCAGGAAAGTGTTCATTGATCAGCCGGTGCCGGCGGTGCTTCTTCTTGGGCCACGGGTCGGGAAAATAAACATGCAGGGCCGCAGCCGCGTGCGACGGCAGGAGGTATTGCAGAAAATAGGACGATTCGATCCGGACGCCGCGCACATTGTGCAACCCCATCCGGCTGCCTTTGCGATGAACTTTCTGGAGCCGGCCCAGCAGGCGTTCGACCCCGATGAAATTGGTTTGAGGATTTCGCCGGGCGTATTCGACGAGGAACGAGGCGTCGCCACAACCGAGTTCCACTTCGAGCGGTTGCGGCGTTTGAAACAGTTCCGTGAGTTTCAACGGCTGCAGAATCGTGTCCAGTTGAACGATCAGATTTTCGGCGGCGGATGGTGATGCAGCGCTCAATGTTAGCTGTTGGTTTGAATAATTCGGGCTGAACAACTACCCGCCGGCGCGGGTTCGCGCAAGCTTTTGCGGGCTTGTCTTGAATTGGCGGAGGGTCATTGTTTGTGTGAGGCGCAACACGACGTCAACGGCCATGAAAGCCAAACCCAGTCCAACCCGCTCACACGCGCGCTCCAACGATCGTGAAGTGAAGCCGGGGCGGATCATCTGCGGTGATCGCGTTGACTCACGGCTAAATGTTACTTTGGGCTGAAGCCGTTTCTCGGTTCCGGAACGACGGCCGGGGCGGCCCAAGCGTGTTGGCTGGGAATTGAGTTGAATCCGGTTTATGTCCGAATTGCCCGGCAAAGACTTAAATCCAAGGGTTGGGAAAATGGTCGGGGCGGTGAGATTCGAACTCACGACCTCTTGTACCCGAAACAAGCGCGCTACCAGGCTACGCTACGCCCCGACGCAGGGGCAATGAAGATGCTCACAAACAAATCAAAAAGCAACGCTGAATTTGGCGGCGGCGGTTCGTCCTTTGCCAAAACCCGGAATGAACCCAGGTCAGGTTAAACTTTTAATCCCGGGAAGCGGCGGCTTCCACGGCCATTCTTTTGTCCCCAATGCGCCTGGCGAAATGATGTCCGGCCTGATTCCAACGCAAATTGCCTGACACCTGCATGGGAATTCGTGTATTGATGTGGCTGATTAATCCGGCGCAACACCGGCCGGGTTTTAAAATTACATGTCCGCAACTGTGAAAACCAGACGTTGGCGCGAGGAATACACCTTTCTCGTCGTTGTGCTGGTGCTCGCCGCCCTGGCGGGCGTGGGTGGCTGGTTCGTTGCCGCCGCCAAAACCTCCCGCGGCATACCGCCGGATGCTCCGCGCGAACTGACGGGTTTCTCCCTGACCGACCGCACCGGACGCACGGTCACGCGTGCGGAGTTGGCTGGAAAATTCCTGGTGGTGAATTTCGTTTTCACCGGCTGTTCCATCACCTGCCTGGACGTGAACCGGCGCATGGCGGAAATCCAGGGACTCACCGCCACGCACCCCGATGTAAGACTGGTTTCCCTGACAGTGGACCCGCGCAGCGACACGCCCGCCGTGCTGGCGGAGTTCGGCAACCGTTTCGGCGCGGACACCAACCGCTGGTTCCTGCTCACCGGCGACAAGGCGGTGCTTTATGAGTTGATCGAAAAAAGTTTCATTCCGCGCGATCCGAACGATGCTTACAATTTCATGCCCGGCGGGTTTACCCACACCGAACGCATCGCCGTGGTGGACACCCAGGGTCATGTGCGCACGTTCTTTGACGGACTCAAACCCGAAACATCGCAAGCGGTGGCCGAGGAGATTAATCAATTGCGCGCCAACAACGATTCATTATGAAAAAGCTTTTCCCGCTCCTGCCTGGATTACTGCTGGTGTTTGCCGGCTGCAAGCCCGCACCAACCGCGCCGAAAGCGGATGCCCCCGCCGCCCGCAGTTACGACGCGCACGGCATCGTCCGGAGAATCACGCCCGACCGGCGCGAGGCCACCATCAAGCATGATGCGATTCCTGGATTCATGGGGGCGATGACGATGGATTTCACCGTGCGAAACACCAACGACCTGCAACGGATCGCGCCGGGCGATGAAATCACGTTCAAGCTGCTCGTGACGGAAACGGATTCATGGATCGAGTCGGTCCGGTTCGTCTCCCACGTGGTGGAGGAAGTGACCAACCATGTATTCACGTTTCACGCGCCCGCGGCCGAACTGAAACCGGGAGATCCGCTGCCGGATTTCACGCTGACCGCGGAGGACGGCAGGACGATTCACTTCTCCGATTTTCGCGGACGGGTGCTGGCGTTCACGTTTTTTTTCACCCGCTGCCCGCTGCCGGATTTCTGCCCGCGCATGGACTTGAATTTTTTCGATACGCGCGCGTTGCTTCGCACGGCGGCGGATGCACCCACCAACTGGCAATTCCTTTCCATCTCCTTCGACCCCGAATTCGACCTGCCCGCCACGCTGACCAACTACGCGGCCTACTACCGGCAGGCCGATGCTGACCGCTGGTTGTTTTCGGCAGCCGACACCAACACGCTCGCCGCTCTGGGACCGTTGCTGGATCTGAAGATCGCCCGCGAAGACAACACCATCTCGCACAACCTCCGCACCGTCGTACTGGATCCGCAGGGCCATATCGCCCGCCAGTTCGACGGCAACCAATGGACGCCCCAACAACTGGCCGCCGCGATGCTGGCCGCGGCGCGCCCGCCGACCAACTCGCCGCCGCCGTAAGGTGACGGCAACGGGATGCGACGGTGCGCGAAACATCAGCCTCGGCGCCAAAGAATGTTGCGACTGGTCTTCGGCACAGCTCCACTTCTTCTGAATCGAGATGTGCCATCCGAATTCTCACCTTGTTTCGGCCCGTGAATTCTTGAATCATCTGCGCCGCCAGCATGAACCAGACGCTCATCATCGTGCCGACTGTCAACGAACGGGAAAATCTCCCGCGCGTGGCGCAACGGCTATTATCGCTGCCGGTCGGCGTGGATTTGCTCGTCGTGGACGGCAACTCCTCGGATGGCACGGGGAAGATCGCAGATGAACTGGCCGCCCAGCACCCGGAAATTCATGTCCTCCACGAGACCAAGAAAAACGGGTTGGGCCGCGCCTACCTGGCCGGCTTCCAGTGGGCGCTGGAAAAAAATTACGAATTCATCTTCGAGATGGATTGTGACTTTTCGCACGATCCGGACGAGATCCCAAATTTTCTCAAAGCCGCGCAGAACGCCGATCTCATCCTGGGTTCACGCTACACCGGCGGCGTACGCGTGCTGAACTGGCCGCTCAAACGGCTGCTGTTGAGCCGTTGCGCCGGCATTTACGTCTGGCTCATCACCGGCATGCCGTTCACCGACCCGACCGGCGGCTACAAATGTTTCCGCCGCCGCGCGCTCCAAGCCGCCCAGCTCGACGCCATCAAATCCAACGGTTACAGCTTTCAGATTGAACTGACGCACCGGCTCTGGCGCGACGGATTCAAGGTCGCCGAGGTGCCGATCACCTTCGCGGACCGCGTGGAAGGCACTTCCAAATTGTCCCGCGGTATTGTGGTGGAAGCGTTTTGGATGGTCTGGTGGCTCTGGCTGCAAAACGGCCTGCGCCGCTGGCCGCGGGTGAAAAATAAATCCGCGTAAGTGCGGGGCAAATTTCAATAATAGGGACTGACTTTTTTGTGAGATTCACGAATTCAGAGCCATCAATCAACGCGCGAGATATCGCGAATGTCGAAGCAATTCTTGGTGTCAGTTTTCCGTCTCCGGTGTGTAATCTCTACTTTTCAACTAACGGAGGAAATCCAGAGCCTCATGTGTTTGAAGACGCGCACGTTGATACAGTCGTGACGGAATTCCTTCCGCTAAAGTCTGGACGCAAGGGCACAGCTCTCAAATCATATGAGCGTTTGGTTCTCGATAAAAAATTAGTTCCACAACAGTTCTTCCCTTTTGCGATTGATGGTGGTGGCGATTATTTTTTTGTCGACTGTTCAACTGTGGAGGGGGCCGTTTATTTTTATCGAAGCGATTCTATTGATAGCAATCATCTGCCAAATCTAAAATTGGGATTCGAACAATTTTGGGCATCGCTCAAGGGCGAAGATTCGTAAAAGATCAGTCGCTTGTATTGCGGCTCTGCTCCTTTCTTTCCGTGTGCCGCAAAAAGTGAATCCAATTGACCGAGCAAACAAACGATTGCCAAAACCGAAGCGCGTTTTAGAGTGTTGGCCATGATTACGTTGATCGTCGGCACGAACCGCCCGGGCAGCAACACGCGCAAAGTCGCCGCCCAGATCGAAACCATCTATGCCGAGCTGAAAGTGCCGTTGCACGTCCTGGACCTGGCCAAGCTGCCGCCGGAAATTTTCGCGCCCACCTCCTACGCCGAGAAACCGAAATCATTCCAGCCGTTCGCCGACGCCGTGCTGCAGTCCGCCGGACTGCACGTCGTCACGCCCGAATACAACGGCAGCGTGCCCGGCGTGCTGAAATATTTTATTGATATGCTGAAGTTCCCGGAGAGCTTTGAAAATCGTCCGGTTTGCTTCACCGGTTTGTCCGCCGGCATCTGGGGTGCCCTGCGACCGGTCGAGCAGCTTCAGGCCATTTTCGGCTACCGCAGCGCGCATATTTATCCCACCCGGGTCTTCATGCCGCAAATCCACAACCTGCTCGACGCGTCGGGAAAAATTAAGGACGCCGAACTGGTCGAACGGCTCAAGGCCCAAGCCGTTGGCTTCTCTGAATTTGCGGAGAAAATCAAAGGCGTGAAACTTCGCGACGCAAAATAACGTCTTACTCCCCATGAAAATAATTCTGGTCGTCGCCCTGTTCGCCGCCGTCGCCGTCATTTTCTCCGCCACCACGGCGTCGGCCGCGATGCCCAAAGCCGGCGATACCGCGCCATTGATCCAGGGCCAGGATCAGGACGGCAAAACCGTCAAGCTCGCCGACTTCATCGGCAAGAAGATCGTGCTGCTGTATTTTTATCCGAAAGATTTCACCGGCGGCTGCACCAAGGAAGCCTGCGGCCTGCGCGACCGGATGGGCGAACTGGAAACCAACAACGTCGTGGTCATCGGCGTCAGCCACGATTCCGTGGAAAGCCACAAAAAGTTCGCCGACGAATACAAATTGAACTTCACCCTGCTCGCCGATCCGGATGGAAAAATCATCGAAGCCTACGACGCGAAAATGCCGCTGATGAACATGTCCAAGCGCGTCAGTTTTCTGATCGGTTTGGACGGCAAACTCGTGCATGTCACTGACGCCATGAATCCGCAGACGCACTTTGACGAAATGAAGGAAGCGATCGCCGGCCTGAAAAAGCCGTAGCGTCGCGCCGGCCGCCCCGGCCATTTTAAGTTCTTCATGACGTTTGCGGCGCTCTGCCAGGAAGCCGCTGCGCGAAAAATCTTTTGCCATGCTGCATTTTTCTCTAACTTGGAGGTGTGTCTCTCAAAATCGCGGATAAGATCACCCTGAACATTCACGACCTTGCCTTCGGCGGCGAAGGCGTCGGACGCATCCGCGTGGCGCGTGACGAGGGACAGGTGACAAGTGACAAAAATGTCCCGGCGACGCCCGAAGGTGAAACCCTGTCGCCCGCCACCCCTCACCCGGCACCCGATTCTTTTGTCGTCTTCGTGCCCTTCGTCATCGTCGGGGAAACCGTCGAGGTGGAGATCACCGAGGTCAAAAAGAATTTTGCGCGAGCCAAACTGTTGCGTGTGATCACACCTGCGCCGGAGCGCGTCACGCCGGAATGCCGTTACTTCACGCAATGCGGCGGCTGCCAGTATCAACACATTGACTATCCGGCGCAGTTGCACTTCAAGCACAAGCAGATCGCGGATCTGTTCGAGCGTTTTGGAAAAATCCCACGCGACAAGGTCGCGCCGGTCATCCCCTGCCCCTCGCCCTACGGTTATCGCAACCGGATCATGATCCGCAGCCAGTGGAACGGTCCGGCCAAAAAGCTCGTCATCGGCTTCATCCGCGCGGATAATAATTTCGTGGAGGACATCGAGGAGTGCAAGATCGCGGAGCCGGCCATCAGCGAACAGATCAAGGAGGTCCGCGCCAATCCGCCGCCGAAGGGCGGCATCAAGGTCGTGTTGCGCATTCCGCCGGAAGGCTGGAACGTGCCGCCGGATTCCTTTTTCCAGAACAATTTTTTCCTGCTGCCCAAACTGGTCGAGACCGTGCGCGGCTTTCTGAAAAGCAGCGGCACGAAGCATCTGGTGGACTTGTATTGCGGCGTGGGCTTTTTCGGGATTGAGATGGCGGATGCGGTCGAATCGTTCGTCGGTGTGGAACTGGATCAGCCGGCCATCAAATCGGCGCGCAAAAATGCGGAGTCGCGGAAGATCACCAACGGCGAATTCCTTCCGGCGGCGGTGGAGGAGATCCTGCCGGAGCTGCTGCAGAAATTTTCACCCGCGGCCACGACGGTGATCCTGGATCCGCCACGCAAAGGCTGCTGGCCGGAGACCTTGCAGCTGTTGCGCGAAACGCGGCCGGCGCAGGTCATCTACGTCTCGTGTCATCCAGCGACGATGGCGCGGGATTTGAACATCCTGTGCGCGGACGGTGTCTTTGAACTGGCGCGCGTGCAGCCGTTGGACATGTTTCCGCAGACCCAGCACGTCGAATGCGTGGCGGATCTGCGGGCAGGACAAAACTTGCCAAGCCGCCCGGATTCAATTCAAACTGATGTAATTCATGGCCATTAGAAATCAAACCGACCCGCGCAAAAACTTTGCCCCGAAAATTTTGCCGTGGTTGCTGGCGGTGGCTGTCTTCGTGATTTACGCACTGACGTTGAACCACTGGGTATCGCTGTTCAATTATCTCGCCGTTGCCAAAATCTCGGGCTGGATGTGGCAGCCGGAAATCTACAACCCGTTGTTTTTCACCGTCACCGCCCCGTTCCGCTGGTTGCCCGCGGCGCAAATCCCCATCGCGCTGAATTTGTTTTCCGCCTTGTGCGCTGCCGTAACCCTCGGCTTGCTGGCGCGCTCGGTGGCCATTCTGCCGCAGGATCGCACGGACGCGCAGCGCGAGCGGGAACACAGCGCTTTTTCCTTTCTGACGATGAAGAGCGCGTGGCTGCCCCCGGTTTTCGCCGTGCTGATCTGCGGCCTGCAAATGACGTTCTGGGAACAGGCGACGAATTGCACCACGGAAATGTTCGACCTGTTGCTGTTCGCGTTCGTGATCTGGCTGCTGCTGGAATACCGGCTGGATGAACGCACGGGACGTTTATATCTGGCCGCCCTGGTTTATGGCGCCGGCATGGCGGAAAACTGGGCGATGGCCGGCTTCCTGCCCGTGTTCATCGGCGCCATCATTTGGATTCGCGGCCTGAGTTTCTTCAATCTTCGTTTTCTGCGACGGATGATTTTATGCGGGCTGGCGGGGATGCTGTTCTACCTGCTGATGCCGCTGCTGGCGGCGGTTTCGCACAAAGTGGAACTGACCTTCTGGCAGACATTGAAGTTGGGCCTGCTGTCACAATGGACGGTGATCAAGGCGTTTTTTACCGTTTCATCGGTGCGGCGCACTGTGCTGCTGCTCTCGCCGACGTCGCTGGTTCCAATGCTGGTGATGGCCATCCGCTGGAAATCGTCATTTGGCGACAACAGCAAGCTCGGTCTGGCGCTCACCAGTTTGATGTTCCACATCTTCCACGCCCTCATTCTTATGGTGTGCGTCTGGGTTGCTTTCGATCCGCCGATCGGCGCACGCCACGAGGGTCAGGGCCTGCCGTTTCTGACCTTCAATTATCTGGGCGCGCTGGGCATCGGATATTTTATTGGCTATTTCCTGCTCATCTTCGGGAAGCCGGCGGAAGACGGTTCGCGGCGGAGCAAGAGCCGCTCGCAGGAAATCAGGAAAGTGCCGCTCGGTGCGTTGAACCGCGTGATTGTCGCAGCCGTCTGGTTGTTCGCTGCGTCCGTGGTCACTGGCCTGGTCTACAAAAACGTCCCGCAAATCCGGGATACGAATGGTGATATCCTCAAGCAATACGCCAAGTTCGCCGCCGATAATCTGCCGCGCGCCGGCGGCATTGTGTTGAGCGACGATCCGCGCCGGTTGATTTTTGTCCAGGCCGCCCTGACGCAGAGCGGACGGGCGAAAGATTTTCTCATGGTGGATACACAGTTTTTACCTGCGCCAACCTATCACAGTTTTCTGCACGAGAGTTCCCCGCAACAATGGCCGGACACCGTCGGCGCCTCGGAAAAAACCAACGGCATCAGCCCGCTGCACAACATCAGCCTGCTCGCGACCCTTGCCAAAACGAACGATATTTATTACCTGCATCCGAGCTTTGGTTATTACTTTGAGCAGTTTTACCCGGAACCACATGGCGTCGTTTACAAACTGAATACGCTCCCGCAAGCCACGCTGCTGCCGCCGGCCCTGGATAAAAGCCTGATCGCCGCCAACGAAAACTTCTGGGCACAGGCGGACAAAACGGCATTTACGCCGCTCATCGCGGCCGCAAGCCAGAATAATTCCGCTGCCTCAAAAAGCTTCGGTGAAAAACTGCTTGCGTGCTTTCATGTGCCGCGCGAGCCCAACCCCAACGCCGCCATTGCCGGCCCGTATTATTCCCGCTGCCTGAATTTCTGGGGCGTCCGAAACCAGCGGGCCGGGGATCTGACCAATGCCGCCGCGCATTTTGAAATGGCCCAGCAGCTCAATCCCGACAACATCGTTGCTCAGGTCAATCTTGAATTTAACCGCAGCCTGCAGGCCGGAGAATCCGTGCAGCTTGACCTGGCCAAGGTGAACGTCGAAAAATACAGTTCATGGAACGCCTTGCTCAATGAGAATGGGCCGTTTGACGAACCCAGCTTTTGCTTTAGAACCGGGGTCATTTTCGCTTCACAAAACCGGCTGTTCCGACAGGCGGTTGAACCTTTTGAACGCGTCCGCCAGCTCGTGCCGGACAACTTGACCGCCCGGCTCTGGCTGGCGCAGTGCTACCTTGTCTCGGGCCTGCCCGACCGCGCTTTGGATGCGATTCGTGAACCGTTGGATCAACCGCAAACATTTTCCCTCACCCCCACCAACTCAGCCCAGCTCAACATTCTGGCCGCCGCCGCCTATTTCCAGAAAAATGACAATGTCCGCGGGGTTCAAATCATGGAAACGGAAATTGCACGCCATCCAACGAACACCGACTTGTTAATGACCGCCGCCCAGGTCTATTTGAAACGCGGGCTGTTCACCAACGCGCTCACCATAATCGATCGCCGGCTGCTGGCCGCGCCCGATGACCCGACTTGGTTGTTTGCCAAGGGTTTCACCAGCATCCAGATGAAAAACTACCACGACGCAATTGTCGCCTTCACACAACTGCTGGCCTTGCAGAGCAACAATCCTGACGCACTCTTTAACCGCGCCATTGCAAACCTCAACAGCGACCATCTTGACGATGCCCGCACGGACTTCTTGCAACTGCAGCAAACCTATACCAACTCGTTCCAGATCTCCTACGGCCTGGGTGAAATCGCCTGGCGCAAACACGAGACCAACGAGGCGGTGAAAAATTACCAAGCGTATCTGGCCAACGCGAACACCAACACGGCCGAAGCCACGAACATCATTCAAAGATTGCAGGATCTTCAAGGTCAGCCACACTGACCGCGCCATGCGCGTGACCCATGTCATCACCCGGCTCATCGTCGGCGGCGCCCAGGAAAACACCGTCGCCTCCGTGCTCGGTTTGCGCCAGAAACCGGGCGTGGAAGTGGATCTGATTTCCGGTCCGACCACCGGCGCCGAAGGCTCGCTGGAAACCAAATTCGCCGGCCTCCCGGCCATGCTCTCGGTCGTCCCCGAACTCGTCCGCCCCGTTCATCCCCTCAAGGACTGGATCGCCTTGCGCCAGCTTGAAAAGATTTTCCGCGAACAAAAGCCGGACATCGTCCATACGCACAGCGGCAAGGCGGGGATTCTCGGGCGGCTCGCCGCCCGGCGCGCCGGCGTGCCGGTCATCATTCACACCATTCACGGCCCGTCGTTCGGCGCGTTTCAAAACGGGTTGAGCAATTTCATTTTCACCGCCGCCGAACGCCGCGCCGGCCGCGTCACCGACCATTTCATCGTCGTCGCCGACGCGATGACCAGCCAATACCTTGCCGCCGGCATTGGCCAGCCCCGGCTTTACACGAAAGTCTTCAGCGGGTTTGAACTGGAACCATTCCTTGCCGCAAAAAACGATCCCGCCCTCCGCGCCCGGCTCGGATTGCAGCCGGAGGATTTCGTCATCGGAACCATTGCCCGGCTCGTCAAACTGAAGGGCCACGATGATTTATTCTCTGTCGCGCCGGAACTCGTTCGTCGCTGTCCCCAGATCAAATTCCTCCTCGTGGGCGACGGCGCATACCGGACACGCTTTGAAGCTCTGGCACGGTCGCTCAAGCTCGAGCGTCACTTTGTTTTCACCGGTCTCGTGCCGCCCGACGAAGTGCCGTCGCTCGTCGGCATCATGGATGCGCTTGTGCATCTGTCCTTGCGCGAAGGTTTGCCGCGCGCCCTGCCGCAGGCGCTCGCCGCCGCGAAGCCCGTCATCGCTTGCGATTGCGATGGTGCGCGTGAAGTCTGCCTCGACAACCAGACCGGCTTTCTCATCCGCCCCGGCGATCTGGAAGGCTTGAAAAACCGGCTGCTCCAGATCGCCAATGATTCTGCGCTCCGTGAGAAATTGGGACGGCACGGCCAGAATTTCGTCCGTCAGAACTTTTCTGTCGCAGGCATGGTGGACGGCATTTATGCTCTTTATCAGAAACTCGCCGCCGAACGCGGATTGAAATGACTATCAACACAACTGTAGCGCAGGTTGGGAACCTGCCGTTTCGCCGACTGGTAGTCGGCAGAACGCGGCCATGCAAACACCGCGGATTGCCAATCCGCGACACAGCAGACTGCCAGTCTGCGCCACTTTGGTAACTTGACCTTTCCCTTCAACTTTTTCCTCGCCGCGTTTGCAGGCGCGTTTTTGACGACGCTGCTCGCGCTGCCACTCTGGCGCAAATGGTGTCTGCGCACCAACCTCGTGGACGACCCCGGCCATCGCAAAATCCACACCACACCGATTCCACTTGCCGGCGGCTTTGCCGTGCTCACGGGAATTCTCCTGCCGCTCGCCGCCGGCGCGATTCTGCTCAAGCTTGGCATCGTGAAAATTTCTTCCGCCGGATTGATCGTCCACGGCATCGACCGCCGAGCAATGGAACTCGCCGTGCTCGCGCTCGGCGCGGTGGCCATCACGATTCTTGGCTGGCTGGATGACAAACATGAACTCAAGGCGCTCCCGAAATTCATCGGACAGATTCTCATCGCCGTCGCCGTGGCTGCCGCGTGCAAACGCATCACCTTGTTTGTTCAGAGTGATGTCTTCAGTTACGTCGTCACGATCCTCTGGCTGCTCACCGTCATCAACGCCTTCAACTTCATGGACAACATGAACGGCCTCTGCGCCGGCGTCGGCGCGATCGGCGCGTTCATCTTCGCGCTCATCGCCGCGACCAACGGCGAATATCTCGTCGCGCTCACGGGTTTTCTGATGTGCGGCGCGCTCGCCGGCTTTCTGCCGTGGAATTTCCCAAACGCCCGCGCCTTTCTCGGCGACGCCGGCAGCCATCTCGTCGGCTACCTGCTCGCGGTCATGGCCATCCTGCCGCATTTTTACACCCGGCAAAATCCACGTCCGCTCGCGGTGCTCGCACCGCTGCTCGTGCTGGCAATTCCCCTGCTCGACCTCGCTCAAGTCAGCCTGTTCCGCACACTGAACAAAAAACCGTTCTGGATCGGCGACACGAATCATCTCTCACACCGCCTTGTGCGCGCCGGGTTCAGCAAAACGACGTCCGTCATCCTTCTCTGGCTGGTGGCGGCCATCCTTGGTGCCGTTGCGTGCTGGCTTTGAATTAAAATTCCGTAGCAGTCGACGTCAGTCGGCTCAATCTTTTAATTAGAGCGGACTCACGTCCGCTGCTACGCCGTTTTCTTTCGTGTCTTTCGTGTCTTTCGTGGTTAATTTTCCGGCGTGAAACTTCTCTTCATCGGCGACATCGTCGGCAGTCCGGGCCGGCGCGCGGTCAAGGAACTGCTGCCCAAGTTGCGGCAGGCACACGGCTTGGACGTCATCATCGCCAACGGCGAAAATTCCGCCGGCGGCAACGGCATCACGCCCGACATCGCCGAGGAACTGTTTGGCTACGGCGTGGACGCCATCACCACCGGCGACCATTTGTGGGACCAGAAGGAAGTCATGGAACTGCTGCAAAACGAAAAGCGTTTTCTCCGTCCACTGAATTATCCACCCGGCACGCCCGGCAAAGGCAGCACCGTTCTAAAGATCCGCGACCTGCCACCCGTCGCCGTGATGAACGTGCAAGGCCGCACCTTCATGCAACCGCCGCTGGACAATCCATTCACTCTCGCGCTCGACGAGGCGAAATGGCTGCGCCAGCACACCAACATCATCTTCGTGGATTTCCACGCCGAGGCGACCTCGGAAAAAATCGCGTTCGCGCGGCTGCTGGATGGCCAGGTCAGCGCCGTGGTGGGCACGCACACGCACGTGCAGACTGCGGACGAACAGATTTTCCCCGGCGGCACGGCGTATCTGACTGACGCCGGCTTCACCGGTCCGCAGGAAAGCGTTTTGGGCCGCGAAATCGCGCCGGTCATCACCCGCTTCCGCACGGCCATGCCCCAGCGTTTTGAAGTCGCGCGCAACGACGTGAAGCTGCTCGGCGCGATCATCGAAATTGACCAGGCCACCGGCAGAGCGACCAGCATCCGGCGCGTGGCGGAGAAGTTGGACGTCTGATAAGAACAATTAAGTTTTAACGCAAAGGCGCAGAGACGCGAAGAATGAAACTGCCGAATTCAGAACTGGCGGTTGTGCCAAGCCGAAAGATCACGCACTACCTGCTTTCGACAGCGCATCGCGACGGTCAGCACAAGGCGGAGTTTTTTCGCGCTTTCGGATTCAAACCGGAAGCGTGGGAAGAACTGTTGTTGAATCATGCGCGTAATCATGAAGTGGCGGAAATCGTGCCGACACCATTCGGACAGAATTTTGTGATTGAAGGCGCGCTGACCACTCCCGATGGCCGCTTGCCGGTGGTGCGTGTCGTTTGGTTTATTCCCAAAAATGCGGAAACGGCTACATTGGCCACGGCGTATCCATTGGATATTTGATTATGATCAAAGAACTCGACAGCGTGGTGTTGACGACCGGCTTGCCCGAGCATGGCCTGACCAAGGACGACATCGGCACGGTCGTGCTCGTCCATGAGGGCGGCAAGGGCTGCGCCGTCGAATTCATGACCCTCGCCGGCAAAACCCTCGCCGTCGTCACGCTGCTGGCGGATCAAATCCGGCAGATTGCCAAGGACGAAATCGCCCACGCCCGCCATGTCGCAGTAACGGTCTGATTTACCTGCCAAAAAGCGGAAGGCTCGAAATACGCCGGACACGCGAAAAGTTTTTTGGAAATTCGTTCGTGTCTTTTGCGTGGTTCGCGGTCAATCTGCCTAAACGCGCAGGGGAAATGTGCGAAAGCTAGTCTGAATAAATTATGGAAGAGCTTAAACTCATCATCCAACTTATTGGAGCATTACAAGATTCTCTCCAAAAACGGCAATCCGAATCTGGAAACCCTGCAGGAAATTTTGGAACCGCTGGGCCTGCGCGTCTCGGTGGCATTGGACAAGGCGGCGTGAACGCCGCAGCGCCGCAGCAAAACATTTGACCGCGAAATACGCCGGATACGCAAAAAGTTTTCGGAAATTCGTTCGTGTCTTTCGCGTGGTTCGCGGTCAATCTGCCGGCGTGAAGTAGATTCATGCTTCCGGCTGGGATGATTCGGGCGGCAATAAAATGCCAGGAACGTTTTGAAGCGGCCCGGAACGATGTGAAGTTGCTTGGCGCGGTGACTGAAATGGACAATGCTCCCGGCCGAGGGTTGAGCATCCAGTGCGTTTCCGGAGCAATTTAATTGATCACACAACAACCAGAATCCAAATGAAAACGACCCATCCTACAGTGGAAGAATTACGCCAGCTTGTGGCGGCTGCGCGCTCGCAGCTGGCGGCGGCGGAAGCGGATTTCACCCGGGAGCAATCGCGCGTTGAAGCCGTGCACGCCGGGCTGTTCCAGCGGCTGCGCGGGCATTATCAAAAGCGCGACCGGCTGCGGCTCGCCGTGGATTACCGCCAGAAATTTCTGGATTCCTTCATCCGGGACGAACCAGACGAGGTGGAACAGGCCGAGAAAGATCTGGCGCAGGCCAAGGCACAACTGGACGAGGATTACGAAAAAATGGCCGCGGCGGCGGACAAAAGGAAGCCGTTAACCGCCGGGCAGGAAGCCGAGTTGACGCCGATCTGGCAGAAGCTGGTGATGCTGTATCATCCCGAACGGTTCAAGAACGAGCCGGGCAAACAAGCGGCGTATCAGCAGCTGACCGCCGCCATCCATCAGGCCAAACACCGCGGCGACACCGAATTGCTGCGCAAAATCGCGGAAGATCCCGAAGGCTTCCAGGTTCAACATGGCTGGGCGACCTTGGATCTCAAGGACGTCGAAGAACTCACACAGCTGAAGCGATTGCATCAGGCGTTGGGAAAGGAGATCGCAGCGGTCACGGACTTGTTAAATAAATTGCGTGAAATCCCGGATTTTGAATTGTGCCAGATCGCGGAGCAAAAGCCCGGGATGGTCGAGGAACTGGCAGCGGAACGGGCAAAGCAGCTTGAGATGGAAAACGTGGAATGGGAAAAGCAGGCGGATCTGCTGGCCCAGGCGATTCAGAAATTGTCAGAAAAATCCCCGCCTGGTTGACACACGCATGTCCGCAATGAAGCCGGGTCGCGAGGGCACCGACGTGCGGCGGCAAGCCGTGGTGATTGAAATTGATGACTCCAGCGGCCGCCCGTGAAAATCCAACGTGTGCCGGAGAATTCAATTCAGCCACGGATGAAACGCGGGTTGAAGCCCAAGGCGAACCTTTTAAATGAAGACGTTGAACTTGATAGCGCCTCGGACGATTTCTCCGGTGCTGATACTGACGATTTTCACTTTGGCCTGCCTTGTCCCGTTTGTCGGCAAACCGTTTTACATCGACGATCCCCTGTTTGTTTGGTGTGCCCAACACCTGCAATCCCATCCGATTGATTTCTACGGATACAACATCAACTGGCAGGGGCGGGAGGAAATGATGGCGGCGGTGACGCAGAATCCGCCACTGGCTTCTTATTATCTGGCGATGGTCGGTTTTCTTTTCGGTTGGAGTGAGGTGGCGTTGCATGCCGGTTTTCTTTTACCAGCGGTGGGCGCCGTCATCGGGACATATTATCTGGCGCGGAACTTTTGTTCGCATTCTTTTTGGGCGGCGCTGGTGACTGGCGTGTCGCCGGTTTTTCTCATGTCCAGCACGAGCGTCATGTGTGATACGATGATGCTGGCTTTTTGGGTGTGGTCGGTGTTTTTGTGGATGGAAGGCCTGAAGACGGAGAACGCGGCCAAGTTGTTTATGGCCGCTCTGCTCATCGCGGCGTGTTGCCTGACAAAATACTTCGGTTTCTGCCTGGTTCCGCTGCTGCTGGTTTATTCACTATTAGAACAGCGGCGGGTCGGTTGGTGGCTCCTTTATTTCTGCGTCCCCATTATCGCCCTTGCCTGCTACCAATGGCTGACTTGGCGGCTTTATGGCCAGGGCTTGTTATTGCACGCGGTTTCCTACGCGACAAACTTTCGCGTCGGCGGTGGATTGCCTTCAAAGATTTTGACGGGATTTGCTTTCAGTGGCGGCTGTATGATCATTCTTCTGGCGGCGGCACCGTTGCTGTGGAGGAAAAGGAGTCTTGCCGCCGGCGTTTCCGTCATGATTCTGATCGGGGTGCTGGTCGTGGCCATGAAAACTGTGGAAGTTTTTCACGTCGTGGCAGAGGGAAAAACAAAGTGGTTCTTTGTGGCGCAATTTTCGCTGCTGACTGTCGCGGGGATGAGCCTGGTTTTCCTCGTAGTGTCGGATTGGCGGGAACGAAGAACACCGGCGTCGGCGCTGTTGTTTCTCTGGGTCGCCGGAACCTTTATTTTCGCCTGCGCCGTGAACTGGACCGTCAGCGGCCGTAATATTCTGCCCATGCTCCCGGCTGTTTCCGTTCTGATGCTGCGCCAGCTTGAAGCACGGGATTCGCTTCACAACCGGAACTATCTCCCACGTCTGACCTGGTCGCTTGGCATATCGCTGGTGATTGCCCTGTTCGTTGTCTGGGCGGATTACCGCTCGGCAGACGCGGCCCGACTGGCTGCTTCGCAAATCAAACAAGAATTGGATGTGGTCTCCACCAAGACATGGTTTGAGGGGCATTGGGGATTTCAGTATTACATGGAGAAGCTGGGGGGCAAAGCGCTGGCTTTTAAAGATCCGAATCAGCACTTGGTCCCAAACGAGGCGATCGTCGTGCCACTGAACAACAGCTACACATTTAATCTTTCTCCTGAGCATACCGAGTTTAAATTCAAATATGAAACGGAAGGTTCAAAATGGCTGACGACCATGAATGCATTCTCTGGCGCGGGTTATTATTCCGATGGCTGGGGGCCACTACCCTTCGCATTCTATCGGGTTCCGGCGGATCAATATATCGTATACCGCATCAAATGAGCTAGAAAATGAACAGCCACGCTTCCCTGATCTGTATCCTGGTTGCCTTGCTCGCCGCCTTCGCCGCCCAAGGGGCGGCGACAAGGTTTGAGCCCCAGCCACTGGAGGGTCAGACATTCATCCACGATCCCTCCACGATTGTCAAAGACGGCGGCGGATTCTACGTCTTTGGCACCAAACCCGGCATCAGCGTTCGTTCGTCGGCAGACTTGATCCATTGGACCAATGAACCTCCGGCCTTCAGCCGGCCGCCGGCCTGGACCAAAAATGTCGCCCCCGGCTTCGACGGCTATTTTTGGGCACCGGACATCATCCGGCTGAACGGAAAATTCCTGCTCTATTATTCCGTCTCGGCATGGGGCAAGCAGACTTCCGCCATTGGCCTCGCGACGACAACCACCCTGGATGCCGCCACGACCAACCACGTCTGGACCGATCGCGGCGAAGTGATCCGCTCGACCAACAATTCCGCCTTCAACACGATTGATCCGAGCGTATTTCTGGATGCGGACGGAAAACTGTGGCTGGCCTTCGGGTCGTATTGGCAGGGGATTTTTCTGACGGAACTCAATCCACAGACCGGGCTGCGCATCAGCACAAATTCGCCGTTATATCCGCTGGCGTGGAATCATTCCATCGAGGCAGCGTGCCTGACACGACACGATGATTTTTACTATCTCTTTGTGAACTGGGGGCAGTGTTGCAAAGGCACCAACAGCACCTATGAAGTCCGGGTCGGTCGCGCGGAAAAAATCACCGGCCCGTATCTCGACCGCGACGGCAAGAAACTCGCGGAAGGCGGCGGCTCGCCATTTCTACAAAGCAGCAGACGGTTCATCGGCCCCGGCCATGTCGGCATCGTGGACGATGGGACCACGAATGGCCCGACCCGTTTCAGTTATCATTACTACGACGCGGACACGCAGGGGAAATCACGTCTGGCGGTCGGAACGATTGACTGGTCGGACGGGTGGCCGGTTCCGGCAAAATAATTGTGCGGGCTAAACTTTTATTTTTCCCGCCCTGTCATATTCTTCCCGCCTGTGCTGACCACCCTGCGTAAAGCCGAGTATTTTGAATTACTCATCCTGTTTTTCATTCAGGGCGCGGCGATGGCCATCTGGTTCGTGCCGCTCGGGCCGATCCTGGACGCGCATGGACTGCACACGATCAAGCCGTTCGCTTTCGCCGCCTCCGCCGTGGCGGCATTTATTTCCCCGCTGATGTTCGGTGCGATGGCCGACCACCATGTGCCGCCGGCCAAAGTGCTGCGCTGGCTCGCCGTGGCGACCGCCATCTCCATGACCCTCGTGAGCACGGCCATCAAAACCCACTGCCATCCGTGGCTGGTCCTGTTGATGATCCAGATTTTTTATTTTTCCTACGCGCCGATGTTCAGCATTTCTTCCGCGCTCATCCTCGCGCGACTGCAGAATGCGCAAAAAGAATTCGGCCCGATCCGCAGCCTGGCCACCATCGGCTGGATGTCCGGCTGCCTGCTCGTCAGCGCACTGAACGTGGATTCCTCGGTCAGGGCTGGCTATCTTGGCGCGGCGATGTGGCTGGGGGTGGCCATTTTCACTTTCTACCTGCCAACGCTGGAAGTTCCCAAGTCCGCCGAGAACCTGACGTGGCATGAGCGCCTCGGGCTCGACGCGCTCACGCTGCTCAAAAACCGCGACACGCGCGTCATCTTCATCACCACGACGCTGTTCAACATCCCGATTGCGGCGTTCTATCCGTTTGCGCCCGCGCATCTGCGCGACCTTGGTTTCACGCATACGACGGCATGGATGAGCCTGGCGCAAATCTCGGAGATCATCGCGATGTTCAGCCTGGGCTGGCTGCTGTTTAACTGGCGGTTGAAATGGATCTTTGCCTGCGGGCTCGGCATCGGTGTGCTGCGGTTCGCGTTGTCCGCGGGCAACACGGAAGCCACGCTGCTGCTGGGCATTTTTTTGCACGGCGCATCCTTCACGCTGGTGTTCGTCATCGCCCAGATTTATCTCGAACAGCGCATTGACCCGACCTGGCGCACGCGGGCGCAGGCGTTGCTCTCGCTGATGAACGGCGGCATCGGCAACCTGATCGGCTATCTCGGCACCGGCTGGTGGTTCAGCGAATGCGCCCGTTCCACCGGCACGAAATGGCCGCTGTTCTGGGGCGGGCTGGCGGCCCTGGTCGGCGCGGTGCTGATTTATTTTCTCACGGCATTCCGCGATAAAAGTTTGCCAATCAGCGCGACCATTCGAAAATGATTGCGCCTTTGCGTTATGAAACATTCAAACCCCTCAAAAAATTTCACGACCGGCTTTTCCAAACGGCTTTGCTTCCGGTTGTGCATCGGCTCCATGCTGTTGCTTTCCCAAGCCCGCGCCCAACAGACTGCCGGGGAGTCAACGAAACCCGGCACGCTGGCTTACCACCTCGCCACCAACGCCGCCGCACGCGCGGAGGGACGCTACGCCGGTTACAATGACAAGGTTGAACTCGTCGCGCCTCATTCCACCCGGTTGACCGGGTATGCCGACGCCACCTGGTCGCGCGCGTGCTGGCTGCACGACGTTCAAGGGTTGAGCGCGACGCCAATCGGGTTGAGCAATTCCGCGAGCGGCCAGGGATTGCCCACGATGGTTTCGCCCCGGCACTACGTTTGCGCCACGCACATGCATCCGGAGGGTTATCTGAAAGCCTTTTTGGACACGAACAACGTGGTGTATTGGCGGAAAAGCCTGCAGCGGGTGGACGTGGGCGGTGACACTTCGGTCGGCATCCTCGACGCTGACCTGCCGCCATCAGTCGGTTTTCTTCCGGTGTTGCCGGCCAATTTCACCAACTACCTGCCCACAACTTTTTCGAATATCGTTCAGGGAATTGGGATGAATCAGGACATGTATTTGTTCAGCCAGCCGATGACGTTCGGCTCCCCGGCGTTCGTCAACTGGGACAGCAGCAAGACCGCTCCCTTCGGTCTCGCGACAAACTGGAACGCAACTTTGCGCGGTGGCGATTCCTCCAACCCGGACATGCTGCTCGTCAGCAATCAACTCGTTTTGGTTTCCCATAATTTCGTTGTCCAAGGCGGCCCAAATTATGCCTGCCAAATTCCCGCCATCAATGCAGCCATGCACCTGCTCTCCACCAACAATCATGTCCGCACGGATTATCAATTGACGGAGTTCCCACTGACGAACTGGCCGGTGATCCGTTGAAAGTCTAGCTGCCGAGAATCTGCTCGATCAGCGCCAATTCTTCGGCGGTAAAATGCAAATTCTTCGTCGCACCCACGCAATCGTCCACCTGGCTCACACGGCTCGCACCGATGAGCGCACTGGTCACGACTTTGTGCCGCAACACCCACGCCAGCGCCATTTGCGCCAGCGTTTGACCGCGCGACTGCGCGACGTCGTTGAGCTTTTTGGTTTTCGCGAGCACCGCGTCGGTGATATCCGATGGACGGAGGAATCTTGGATCGTGACCGGCCCGCGAATCGGCCGGGATGCCTTTGAAATAGCGGTCGGTCAAAACCCCCTTGGCGAGCGGCGAGAATACGGTGCAACCGATGCCCTCGACTTCCAACGTCGCCAGCAACTGCGGCTCCACCCAGCGATCCAGCATGCTGTAACGCGGTTGATGGATGAGACAGGGCGTCCCCAGTTTGCGCAGTATTTTAGCCGCCCGCGCGGTCTCGGCCGGTTGATAATTGGAGATGCCGGCGTAAAGCGCCTTGCCGCTGCGGACGGCGTGCGCGAGCGCGCCCATCGTTTCTTCCAGCGGCGTGTCGGGATCGGGCCGGTGGGAATAAAAAATATCCACGTAGGGCAGGCCCATCCGCTGGAGCGATTGATCCAGCGACGACAGCAGATATTTGCGCGAACCCCACTCGCCATACGGCCCCGGCCACATGTCGTAGCCCGCCTTGGTGGTGATGATCATTTCATCGCGCCATTGGCCCAGTTCTTCGCGCAGGATGCGACCGAAGGTTTCCTCCGCCGAACCGGCCGGCGGGCCATAGTTATTTGCCAAATCAAAACACGTGATGCCGAGGTCAAAGGCGCGGCAGCAAATGGCGCGGGCGTTCTCGTAGGAATCCTCCGCGCCGAAATTGTGCCAGAGACCAAGTGAAATCAGCGGGAGCCGGACGCCCGAGTTTCCACAGCGGCGGTAGAAACTGGATGAATCATAACGTGTGGACGCAGGCAAATAGCTCATGACAACAGTTTAGTTGAGCGGGGATTGAGCTTCGATATAAAAATCGCCGGCCATCAAAAGCCCTTTCCCGCATGCGCTAGTGGCATATTGACATGAGCATTCTGAGGAGTATGCTCATCGGCAACTATGAATAACCAAGACACCTATTCGGTAGCTGTTCCAGTAATTGAACTGGACGACAAGTCGCGAGGGCGTTTCATCGCGCGCACCTACAACCATCTGTTCGGCGCCATCTGCGCGTTCACGCTCATCGAGATCGCGCTGTTCAAGTCCGGCGTAGCCGGTTCGATTACCAATGCGATGATGGGCCATTCGTGGCTGATTGTCCTGGGTGGCTTCATGGTTCTCTCGTGGTTCGCCCGGAGCGTGGTGCATAAAACGGAATCCAAAGCCGCCCAATACGCCGCACTTGCCGTTTACGTCATCGGCCAGGCGCTTATTTTCGTGCCGCTTCTGTGGATGGCCGACAATTATGCTCCGGGCGCGATCGCCAGTGCGGCCATCATCACCTTTATCGCGTTCACGGTGCTGACGCTGGTCGTGTTCATCACGCGCAAGGATTTCTCCTTCCTGCGTGGCATCCTGATGTGGGGCGGCATCATCGCCCTCGTGACCATTGTCGGTGGCGTCATCTTTGGCTTCCAGCTCGGCACCTA
>Ga0247670_1000052_pt1 | contig 40570 bp, 68 predicted proteins | sample CNK11_metaG_FD_183042 | JGI IMG/M metagenome (GOLD analysis project Ga0247670, IMG submission 183042) | Soil microbial communities from Purdue University Martell Research Forest, Indiana, United States - CNK11 | ecosystem: Environmental > Terrestrial > Soil > Temperate forest > Bulk soil...
TTTGCGCTGGACAACCAGCGTGATCTTACCGGGCTGCGGGTGGTCTCTGTACCAGCACTTGACTCCCGCTTTGCGAAGGTTGTTGATGAAGATCACATTGTGCATGATGCGCCCAATGCGGTCGCCCTCATTGCGGTATTCCTCGGGAGTGAGCCACTGATACTCACGGGCTGCTTCCTCGGAACTTTGCTTCAGGCGGGCCAGTTCGTCTTTCGTCTGACTCGAACCGTCCGCGTCACTGACGTTCATCGCGTACTCGGCCATCGCTTCGAGCAGGGCCGGGTCTTGTTCGGGCGTCAGTTCTTCATCGTAAGTCTTGGTCGATCTGACTGCTACTGCGGGTTCGCCCGCTACGGCAGTCGGTGCCGACTCTTCCCACCGCTGGAAATACTCCTCATTGGTTGGCAAGTTATCCTCCGATTGTCGCGTACATCTCGCGGATCACTCCGTTGGCCTGCCTACCAGTCTTTCGATCATAAAAGTTGCATAGGATCGAACTGCTGGTACTGTTGTTCGTCTCGAAGTTGCAAGCCGTGTCGTACTCGACCAGAGCAGCTACGTAGTTCTGGAAACGTTGGGTTCTGAACTTACGCTCGAACCAATTGAAATCCTGATGAACCGGGGGACGCCACTTCTTACCGCAGCGAATACAGTCAACCCAGATATCGCCGTTCATCATCTGGTGCTTGCGAACCGCGTAAGACGCCGATGTCCCATTATTGAGACCTTCTGCGATAGACGTGTCGCTCTTTACTCGACGGATCAACCCGCCCTTGCGGTGGTTACACGCCGCGTGACGCTTGGCGAGTAACTGGTCTAAACTAGCGAGATGCTGTCCAGCGATATGTGCCTGCTCAAGCTGGAACTGGTCTCGTTGCGGCCCGCCGTCGATTAAGACGATCAGGGCACGCAGAAAATTCTTTAGTGCGTTCTTCATTTCTCCTCCAAATTGTAGGTGTATTGGCCCCCAAGTGCCGAGTGGCTTCGACCCCGCAACCGGGGAGCCTCGCACCTTCTGATGCTGTATATCGGTCTGTGGCGAGAGGATCAGTCCCGTTCAGTGCCGACGCTTCGTCGTCGTGTTAACCCGACGCTTCCACCTATGTTCCCGGCTCAGTCAATCCGACATCCTCGGGACTCGTGACCTTGGCATCAAAGTCGCCATTACAGAACTGCTTGAACAGTTCGTCGTTCTGTTGAGCAATCTCGACCTTATTTCTCAGGGCCGTATTTGCCGAACGCAGCGCGGAGTGAACTCTCCGCAAGATTCTGTTGTTGTTGCGAACCTGCTGGATTTCCTCGCGCAGATTCTCGATAGATTCGAGCAAGGACGCGATTAATTCGTCCTTCTCCTTCAACGTCTCCTCCGACATATCCCCTCCATGCGACTATAGCCGCCCCTACAGCGAAGTAAGGGCGGCACAGTCAGTTCTTGTCGCCTTCCCTTACGGGATGACGGTAACGTCTACTTTGGCGTAGACCATCTCCGGGGTTGCGCCCGCTTCGGTGTTGTCGAAGGTCGGGAAGCAAATCTCCAGAGTTCCTTCACCGACGTTCAGCGCGGTCACAAGGACGTTGCTGTTGTTGGTGCCGGATGCTACTGCCGAGAACACGTCGGAACTATAGCCCGCGAAGTTGCTGGGCTTATAGAACGCTGGTGATCCTGCGGACGGGTTAGCAGGGTTGCGAACAAAGAAATTGCCCTGCGGGTTGTAGATTCCACCCTTTACGTCCTTGGCTGCGATGGTCAGGTTGACGAAAACGTCATACCCTGATGCGCCGCTCTTTGACAGAACCATCGTGTACTCGTGTGCGGCCACAGTGGTCACAGGGACGGACAACCCAGTTGCATCGCTTGCGCTGATGACAACTTCGGCTGCTACGCCCAGACCGTCTGTCGGCTGGTGCTGCGGTACAGGATTTCCGCTCATCGTAATCTTCCTTAATCTGCGTGCTGGACAAGCCAGTCATACGCAAGCTGAAATGACGTGGGGCGGTCGAGCCGCCCCTACACAGTCAATTAGCTGATCGCGGAAGCGGCGTCAATCTGCCGCATACGGATCGTGGTGTCCGGGCCGAGCGACGTGGTGAAATGCACTCGGTACGAAGTCCATCCGGGGATCAACCCTTCAGGATCGGCAACGGTCGGTTCAGCGTTCTGAACGATGTTGCACTTGATGTTGCGCCAATCACCGTCTCCGTAGGTGGTATCGTTCTGTGCGCCCAAGTTGATCGCAAAGATACCGTCCTTACCGAAGATATAGGTGCGGAGTGCCGCGAGACCAGTCACGCCCTTGTAGTTGGTGGTCTTGGTCACGAGGTTGGTCTGGAAGAAGTGAACCCCAGTTGAAGGCAGTTCGATAACTTCCTCAAGGTCAACGCTCACCAGTTCGTCCATCTTCGCCTGACCCACAGGGGTGTGTTTCAGGATGTCGATGGGCGAGTCATTGGAGTTGTCGGCCAACACGTCGCCAAGGGCGAACGGATGGATGACGCCAACGAATGCCTTGCTTGCTTCGTCAAACGGACGGACGGAGCGACCCGCCAGCGACTGAACGCTGTTACGAATCTGGCTCAGAGACAGTGCCGTGAAAGACGAAGTGCTGGAAGCGGCCAACTGTACGAGCACGCTGTTGTCGATGCTGGACGCACCGTCAGCAGTTGCGCGGACAAGGGCGGACAGAGACTCGCCCAGCCGATAGGACATTTCCTTCGCGACGTTCTCGACGGTCGAGTCGATGGCAGTTGCCAGAGACAGAGACGAGAAGTTCGCGTAGTCGGCGTACTCACCGATGGTAGCAGTCGTGGTCAGCACGCTGACGGACAGGGACGAACCCACGGTTCCTTCAGTGGTCTGGTTCACGTTCGCTGCCAAAGGCACGTACATGAACATTTCGTACTGGTTACCAGACTTCATGGGCAGGTCGAGACGTTCGGCGCAGCGCACGAAGGGGGTGTTTGCCTTCAGGTTCTCACGAAAACGCTTGTCGTAATACTTTACCGTGGACTGAGGCAGGTTTGAAAGCTGGTTACCGCTAGGAGAAAAAGACATTAGCTTTTACCTTGTTGTGGATATTAACCGTTCAATGCCCGCGCTCGACGACGCTTCTGTGCGTCTAGTTCGAGTTCATTGACGAGTTTCAAGAAATTCGGGTCTTTGGCCCGCTTCTTGTATTCGTCACCGGACATCCGGTCAACATCTGCAAGAGTCATCGAAAATCCGCCCACAGGGGTACTCCCTGCTGGTGACGCCACTGAAGGGGTCAACCCGGACGGTACATGACTATGCCGCTTTGCTTGCGCCTCCGGCGTCACCAATGCGGGTGACGTGGTGGGCGGAACCTGCGGTTTTGGTTCCTGATCCACGACGGTAGCCACTACAGGAGTGGGCACGACGGGTTCCTGCCGCACGGCAGGGGCTTCCTGAAGCAATCCGGCTTCAGCCAGCCTACTTTGGGCGATTACAAAATTGGCAACGGTCGGCGCGAGATTCCGCTTGCCCAACCAACCTGTTACCTTGGCTCGATTTTCCGGGCTATCATAGAACCCGGTCGTCTGCACGAAGTCAACATAGTGCTCAACAGCACGTTGCTGAATCTCCCGACGCTGGAGATCATTCAGAGTTCGAGCCAATACATCTGGCTTCGCTCCGAAGGCTGATTCAATCAGCTTGTCTCTTGCGTCAGCGAAGGTGTCAGGACTCGCGATACCCTGCGAAATCTGGAACCGTTCGTCGGCAGATAGGTCGCGGGGTTTGAACTCCACGACGTTTTGAAATTTCTCGGCATCATCAACAGACTCTTCGGGAGTTCCGATAGCCTTTTCGAGACGCTCTTTACGCAACTGGCGAAGCAGCAGAACTGTCTTTTCCTGCATCTTCTCGAACTTTTCTTGCTCAGTGCGGTAGATGATGACCTGCAAACCGCCAATCGGTTTGTCGTTCTCATCAGTCGGTTGCCACGTATGGCGCTTCTCCGGCAACTCGTTGACGACCGGGGCCGGGGTTGGCGCAACGGCGGGCGCTGCGGGAACAACCGCGACGGGCGCGACGGGGGCGGGCACAACAACTTCAGGCACGGGGGCCAGTGAAGTCGTGGGTCTCGCGACGGTCGGGATACCGGGCATCGACGGATCGTCTTGCTGTACTTCTACCGGGGGCGGGGGAAATACTGCTTCAACCCTATTCCCAGCTTTGGCCGCTTCATCTGCGGCAACTGCTACTTGCGTAGTCTCGCCGCTGGTCAAACGCTCTGCGGCTTCTAATCTTGATCGTACTGACATGTTCTCCTCCGAGTTGTCTAGCTAACTTCATCGTCCGGGTTAGACCCGAACTCTGGTTGGTACGGCGGCTGCTCAGGGTTGTCGATGTTGCCGATGCCTTGAGCGTTGTAGTTATGCACTTGCAGAATCTGCTGTAGCCGCTGAATGAATCCGATGTAGAACATCCCGGCACCCTTCGCTATCGCGTGGTTTGCCAGAATCTCAGCCGGATTCGCCGTCTCTGTGTTGATGAGCCGGATGTTGAGCAGCTTGACTTCCTGCTCCATCATTTTCTGGATGATGTCGAACCATTCCTGCTTAACGACCGATGCGAGGATAGCAACCTGCCTATCGTCGAGATCGAACGACATGTCCAGACCCTTTACGTCGTCGGTAACCTTGAGCATGTCTCCTCCGAAAATTTATTGGGATGAGGCCCGGTGAAGAACCTCACCCCGCTTCACCGTTACGCAGACGGTGACAGTTTATGCTACAGTCGGCAGGGAGCCTTGAAGTCCAGCAGCAGACGGCGTACCATTCACGGCTTGACTCATACCGCTCGTCTTGGCGGCTTCACGAGTAATGTCGCGTTTGATTCGGTTGTCAGACGCTTGGTCTTCCAACTGTTGTTTCTGCTGAAACTTCTGTTGTTCGCCCTGCTGTTTGGCTTGTATCTGCTGCTGCATCAGTGCAGCCTTGCTAGACGCATCTCGCTTCTGCTTCATCTGAGCGGTCATCGGTTTGATGATGTCGTTCTTGTTCTTCCACTCCGACGCTTCGAGCCACATGTTGATGATCGGCTTGAAGTCGATGTACTCCTCGTTGATGTCAGCAAGGGATTGCTGTATCTGAGGGTTGTCGAGAATCTGCGTAAGCATGACCATCGACTGTGCCATCGTACGTTTGGCCGCGAGACTTGATCCCGCGAGTACCTCGTACTCAATCTGAGCATCGTGATACTCCTGAATCTTAAACTCATTCAGGAAGTCAGTGCCCATCTCTTTTCCGAGGATGTGGAGAATAGCAGCATCGGACATGACGTTGAACACGAGCATGTCGATGATACTCAAGAACGGTTTGAAGACCTGTTCAATGAAGTTGTCGAGAGGGCCGTCGAGCCGTGTAGCTGACGCACCCGCCATTAAGTTCGCGCCCGCTGCGGAACGACCCATGCCGGAGCGCGGGCCAGCCGAAGAACCTTGAACGAGCGTTTGGTCTGCGCCAGAGGACGACTCAGTTGCCTGTTCGCTCTCTTTCAGTGCAGCCCAGATGTCGCCGGGGACTTTCGGGGTTTCCATCAGACGGTAAGACTTCTCCGTATCAGTGACCGACAGAATCTTGCCCAGACCAGTTCGGAGCGTCTGAGTAGGAGCGTTGTCGTCACGTTGACGAAGATAAATCGGGTTGACGCCGTAGCTCAAAATTTTGAGGATGGCGTTGATCGTTCCCTGATCGACACGTTGGTTCTGGCCGACGATGAGTCCGAGACCCATGCCGTAGAATGCCTTCGGTCGGTTCCACCAGTTGGCGGACAGGAAGGGGATCATGTTGAACTCGTTCTTGGACGAGCAAATGACCTTCGATTGGTTCAGCACCAGAATCTTGCGATCCTTGTCCCAGTATTCGAGGACTTCGATCTTCTGACGGAGAGGATCAGGCGAAACCTTGATGTTCACCTTCTCGGCGTGGTGGACTACGCCTTCGATGTACGTCGCCTGCTCTGTCTCCAGAGTCTGTGCCTTTATGTTGCCGGGGTTCGCCCAGATGGCTTTCAACTCGGCTTCGGACGGAATCGTCCAGCCCTTGATCGCTTCTCCGGTCTCGCCATCTTCTATGGCGTGTTCAATCGCGGTACGTAGCGCGTTGAGTTGGTAGAAGTCCATGTACTGGACATCGACAACCCAGCCTGCCTGACGAATGTCGGAGACCCAGCACTGCGGATCAACCAGAACTTTATCAATCGGACGCCAGTTGAAGAACGGCATCGGAACAGTCTTAGTCGATTTTGTAATATTGGGTGGTTCGTCCGTAGGGAGAACAACTGAATCTGTAGCCGCGCCCTGCGTGCCTGCATCCAGCTTTTTGACTGTCGCGGTACGTTTGACGGTAACGATGTCTTTCCAATCGTAACCCCACTTGAAGATGCCCGTTCCGAGGAACGCCATCTGCTCAAGGCCCCACTTAGTCTGGGTCTTGAACTGGCAGTTATCGAGGATGAATGAGAACAGCGCCGACTTCGCGTCCACTACTGGTTGCGGAGTACCGGGGCGGGGCCTCATCAACATCGGCGGATCGTCGTAGAACAGACCCTTGTAAAGCTGAGGGACAACCGCGTTGCAAACCTTAGCAACGGTGAATCGGACGACGTTCGGTTCGAGAATGTAAGTATTCTCGTAGACCGTCATTGGACGGGGCGATTGGTACAGGAGATCAGCATCGCGCCACAACAGCGTGTACTGTCGGTTGGACAGATACGCCTTTGCGTTCGCCGCGCTCTGGACAACGAGCGCCAACTGGTTCGCCACATTCTTCAATTCTCCATCTGGCGTGAAATCTGCGACGGTCAGGGTAGCGTTCGGATTCCCGTCTGAAGCGGGCGGTGCTGTTAGTGTATCAGCCATTCGCTACCTTTCTACCCTCCAAATAAGTCGGCCAGAGGATCGTTAGCCATATAATCTGCGTCAGCAGCCGCTTGCTTCTGCAACTCATCCGGGGCCTGCTCAGGGAACTCCAACGCGAGATTGTGAGCGTTGTACTTGTCGTAGACGCCGAGTCCGTAGACTTGATCGTAGAACGACTTCCCTTTGGGATCAGGAGTGTAATTGTCATTTGCGGCCTGCATCTGAGCGTCGATGTCCGCGTAGCTTCCAAATTCATTGACGAGGATAGCTAACGCGTCCACGATGTCATCATGCACGCTGGCTGCGGTTCCGAACTTCGACAACTCGTCGTATAGTTCGTCCAGCATCGGGCAGGTATTGACAAACTTCAGTCTGTCATCTCCGAGGAACCGAAGTACCGGGCCTGCCTTTGCTGCTTTCGATTTCTTACTCGTACCTTGACCGAGCGTGACCATACGAAGCGGGACGCGGACTTTCAACTTGTCCATTTCCCGGTAGGCTTCGCGCTGGACGTACTTCTCAGCCTTGCCTGTGTCTTCGATACAGATCGTTTTCGGCTTCCACTGCGCTGCGGTCGCGGCAATCATCCCCGGCAAAGCGTACTCGTCGTACTTGCCACGCTTCATGTCGATGATGTAGAACCGTCCACCGAAGATCATCGCGGTGATGATGACGGTGAAGTCGGCCCACGACTTCGTGCTGTATGCAGTGTCTACGGCAGTGACAATCATGCCAGTGCCGGGTACTTCGACGGCGTTGACCGTCTTGCGGATCAGCAATTCGCGAGGGAACTTCACGACGTGCATCTGTGTCGGGTCGTTCAGGTACTTGATCGCGAAGTACGGATCGGTCTTTTTCTTGTATCGCAGGAACTCGTAAGTCAGTTGGCCCGGAGCGTTGAACCACAGGTGGTAATCACTCGCGACCATTTCCTCTTCGATCTTGCCTGCCTTGATTGCTTCCTCAGTCGGCCACCAGCACGCCCTGATGTAAATCTTCATCGGGAAGGTTTCGCCCTCTTCGGCGTACTTCCGAGCGTTCGTGATGTCTTGACCGTAAGTGTCTTCGGAGTCGTACCACGTCCCAATCTTGTCGTAGAACCCATACGGGTGCAACATAGCTTGGTTGATGGAGACTTGCTTGTTGACTGCCTTCAGCCGCTCGACCGTCAACGAGTTCTCGTTGGTCACCACGTCGTCCAATTTGAGGACGCAGACGTGGAATCCGGTCAGTGACTGCTCGATAGATGCCGAGAAAACAGTCGGTTCCTTCTGTCGGTTCGAGACCGCTGGGGTCTGGAACTCGTTCGATTTACCGTCATCCTCGGGAATGCAGTGCTCCGCGAACAGTGCTTGAAACAGAAACGGAGTTCCGTCGTCGAGCGTACGCGGGCGATAAGATTTCTTGCCGGGGACATAAACTCCTGCCCACTCCGGCGTGTTTGCTTCGGTCAGGGTGAAGTGGCCCTTGATTTCTCCAACGAACTTGTTTGCCAGATTCAATACGCCTGACAAGACGAGAACGGTGACTTCGGGGAAACACAACGCCCACTGAACGGTGTCCGCCATGTTCATCGTGGACTTGAAGCCGCCACGAGGAACGAGTAGTAATCGCTCTTTCTTTTCCGCGACCGTGTTGTACTCGTTCGCGAATTGCTTGAAGGTCAGCTTGGTCGGGTCTTTACGAACAAAGAAGTCATTGCAGATTTCTTCGTGAGTATTGTGAACCTGACCGTCAGTCCAAATGTACTGCTCCGCTGACATGTCTTTATAGGCTTCGAGCAGCTTGCAGAGGAAGAACAGGTTCGTCTGTGCCATGAACCGGGCGCGATAGATCAGCGCCAGATCGGTTAAGCCGACGAGTCCGCAGGCTTTGATTACCTTGTCCTGTCTCTCATGCGACAGACGCATCCAACTTGCTTCAGCCCGCACATCCATCTCGGGAAGCGACATGTTGCGATGCTGGTAATTCTGGTCGAGTTTGTGCTTACCGACCAGCTTATCCAGTTGCAGTGCGTCCACGTCTCCTCCAAGTTTACTAATACATTACATGCCCGGTGTCGGGCCTGCCTCGGGCATCGCCGGAGCCTGTGCTGACATGTTCGGTTCCTGCGCGGCCAAGTGATCCTGTGCCTCACCAATGTTGTTCGAGACGTGGGTCTCGTCGGGGTGGTGGGCCGGGTGGTGATGCTGATGCGTGTGGATCATCTTCCCGTCATCAGTCTTATGGGTAGTGATCTTGTGAATTTTCTTCTCGGGAACGCCTTTCTTCCCGGTGATCTTTTCCATCGCGGTTGTTGCGTCCATAGCATTCTCTTCCTTCGTCTTGACCGCTTCGCCCTCGTGGAGTTTGTACATTCCAGTCTTGGGAACGTAATCAGTGCCAGTCTTGAATGAGCCGAGGGGCCTCAGCGCTTCGCGGACATCCATTCGTTTTTCTCGGGGATTGTCGCCGTAGCGTTTGCCCGAATCCACGACCGGAGCCTTCTTAGCAGGGGCAGCAGCAGCAGGAGTAGTATCACCACTAAGTGCCTTTCTCGCTTGGGACATCATGTCGGCTTTCGCGCCGAGTTCTTTACCCAGATTCTCCGTTTGAGCATCGCCCGCAGCCTTTGCCGCCGCTGCGCCCTTGACTTTGTTAATCAGATCGGTTGCCATGCCCATGATGTCAGTCCTTAAATAGCGTTGGAAGTTCCTTCCACAGCATGTGGGCAGTCTGTTTCATACCGCTGCCCGGATCATACGGCGGATACAACTTGCGATAAATCTTCAGCGACTCGGTGAAGCCATGAGGCATTTCACCAATCGCCCGCAAGAACATCAGCGCCGTTGTCGGCCCGCGTGAATGTCCTGCGTTGCAGTGGAACAGAATCGTTCGGCCTGTGTCGTATTCCTTCTTGGCCCACTTCAACCCCGCGAAGATCATCTTGTGCGGGATGAAATCAGGATCGTCGGTGTCGATGCAGTTCATCGCACCCCAGTGACCCTTAGTGGCGAACAGGTAGTCGTCGCCCTTTGGCGCTCCCATCGTATCGTAGCCGAGCATAGCTCTGTGCCCGTCCGGGCCGTCCTTGGCACAAGTCAAGCGGCTGTAACCCCGCTCCTCAGCTTTCGCCACATCCTTGTCGCTACCGACCCAGATGCGATCAATAATATTTTCCACCGCTCCTCCTATTTGTCGGTCAGGATGATCGACGCCGGAGCAGGAGTTGCTTGTACTGGTGCAACAGGATCGGCTGGTTTCGATGCCGACTCTTTCAATTTCTTGCCTGCCTGAGCCTTTGCGACGAGATCATCGACGTACGACCGCAGCACGGTGTTCGCGAAGTCTACAGCGAACCTGCGCGATGTCGCGTCGAGGATCATCTTGATGCCGCCGATCTCCCACGCGAGGGCGAAGCCGTTGACATCTTCAGGAACTACTTTCGGGTAGTTTATTGGCATTGCTCCTCCGTTCGGCATTTTGTTTCAGCACTTGCTGAATCGAGTCATCAACAGGCTCGACGTGTTCTTCGGGTACTTCCGGTTCGATCTCCTTCGGAGTCACTTGCGGGAATCCGCACAGTGCAATCAGAGTCTGGAGTGCCCGCAATTTCGTGTGAGGCTTCGCGCCCTTCTTTGCAATCAAGACGCGTAACTGATTCTCGACGAATACACGCGTGCTAGTCTTGTGCGGCATGATCTCCTCCGGGTTAGAAGAGACTAATGCCCTTGAGCAAAGCGCCCTTCTTAAATGCGCCACGTTCCGTCAGCTTCGCGTGCCACTCTGCAAAGACCGGGCCGTGATTGTCGCGATAGTGTGTCGCGACGTGTACCATTTCGTGAATCAGCGTACTCAGCTTCTGCGAGTTCGTCTTGTTCTTGTCCCGGTTGAGCAGGATTTCATAACAGTGACGCTCGTCGTAGATGCGCTCGATGCACGCGATGTCATTCTCTTCACCGGAGAGTGCCCAACGAACAATGACGTTCGAGGGTAACTCTCCGAAGAAGAATTTCTTGTTGATGGTTGAGTACCAGCGTTTAAGTGTTGGATCGGATCGCATGGCACCCTCCAGAACTTACTCGCGGTTCGGGGCCTGTGACAGACCATCTGCGGGCTGCGAACCAGCCGGAGCGGTCGGAATAAACGGATCGACCGAAGTAGCGACCGGAACGAGAGCATTGCCCGTCGCGCCGGAAGTACCGTCAGCCAGAATGACCGACCGACGCTGGATCACGGTGCTTACCTGACGGAGACCAGCTTTGCCCGGAGGAACCGTGCCGATGATCGTCGCGCCACTTGCACCGTTCGAGCTACCGTCGCCGGGGGTGATCGTCTCCAGACCAGAGGTTGCGTCATTGAGACCGTCTGCTTGATACTGTTTCACTGCGCCAACTACCTGTACGCCTGCGGTCAAATCGCCTGCGGGTTTCAAAATTGCCGACATGTCAAATCCTTTTCTGCGTCATCCCCACCAGTCCTGCGTGAGTCCGTCCGCTGCGTACCCGCCACGTACCTTCTTGGGGGTTAATCCGATCTTGTGCTTATCGCCCACCGGATACTTCCAATCGCGGTTGCGATCATACTGGTGAACGATACAAAACGGTTCGCTACTTCCCTGCGGGTACAGGATGCCCTGTCTCAAGTCAGGTAGCGGGTCGAGCCAAAATTTTCTGTCAAGATTGCCGAAGCAGTACCCGATGACCGCAAAGCCCTCGGACAACCGGGGGACGATGACTTTGCTCTTGAAGTCAGGCTCTCGGGCGATGACATTCAAGGCTGCTTGCTCCACGATCTGATGCGTGTCCCACTTGCAGATTTCAATCGTTCGCCGGAAAATTTCGGCCATCTCTTCGGGCCTGCCTGCGAACGTTCCTCCGTTTAACGCTTCCTCTTCACGAGTCGCCGCGTACGTCTCCGGGGTGAAAATGTTCTTGACCCAGTTATCGTTGCACTGCTCGTTCTTGATCGCGTAACTCTCGGTCGCCGCTACGACCTTCAAGTCACCGACCAAATACTTCTCCATCCACAAAGACGGATCAGTTTGGAAGATCAAGTCGCGAATGTCCATCCACAGGATGAACCTAAACTCATGCCCACGCTTGCTGATGAAGTCGTGCGCGAGAACATCGCGGTACTCGTAGAAATTTTTGTGTTCTTCGTGCCACGAGCCGCCAGAGTATTTCTGGGGCACGTCGATCAACTCGAATCCGTACTCGATCAACTTCGCTCTCACATTCGCCGCGAGGTTCCATACGAGGAGAATCTTACGACCGCGAAATCCGCAAGTCTGTGACGATGCCATGTAAGCCTCGATCCAGTCGAAGCCTTGATTAGCGAATACGCCGAGTAGCAGATCGTTGGTCGCGTCCATTACTCCTCCGTAAATTCCTTCGCGTACTCCGCGAGACATTCGCGCCACGGTCGGGGCGAAAATCCGGGGATTACGCTGTTTACTAATACTTCGCTCTCGGGACGCGGGGCGTCGTAGCCTTTGGTCATGAAAAACGCCGAGCCGACGCAGTTGACGGTGATGTCCGTCCGCCCTAACAGCCTGACGAACTCTTTGGCGATCTCGTATCGGGATGCAGCACCTTCACAAGAGACGTGATATGTGCCGAACTTCCCACTTCTCAAGATCGCGTCAATCGCTTGACACAGGTCGGGGAGATACGAGAGTGAGCCGAACTTGTCGCCCACAGCATTGATCGTTGTCTTGCCGTCTACGATCTGCTTGTAAATCTTGCCGATGAATTTCGTGTCGGTCTGGCCACCGCCGAAGCACCATTCTGTCCTGACGACGAAATGCTTTGGGATCGAGCGAGTGATCTGTTCTCCCATCAGCTTTGTCTTGCCGTAGGTCGAAATTGGCTTCGTTTGGTCGAAAACCGTGTACTCTGGCTGCGTTCCGTCGAAAACACATGCGGAACTAAGGTACAGCAGCGGGATGTCAAGATCGGACGCGATCAACGCGACGTTCGCCGTCCCGAGGGCATGAATGTTCAGCGCCTTCTTGGGTTCCTGTTGGCACGCTTCCATGTCGCATAGTGCCGCAAGGTTGATGATGAAATCCGGGCCAAACTTAATGATGCTGTCCTGCAACGCGTAGTAATCTCGGATATCGACTCGTGGGCAAGTCACTCCGGGTGCCGACAAAGTATGCTCTGTGAAGTGCTTGATGACGGCGGTTCCAACCATGCCACTTCCGCCAAGGATGTAAATCCGCATCAGCACCCCCCTTCGCGCATACCTCCTTTGGGGTCGGTACGTGCCTTTATCAATACCTCGCCAAGCTGAATGATGTTTCTCCGAGTCCATCCCTTCGCTGCGATAATGCCGCGATAGTAAATCTGGTCGTGAACCATCGAACCGGGCGTCCACGTCGGGGTAGCGTCCGCTGCGCGGAGCCACGCTTCCTGCGTGTCGTAACTGAAGTCACAAATTCCGCTGTCCAACTGCATACCGCAGTGAACAACTTTGATCTCCGGGTCTGCGAAAGGCGCGACCATGCGGTCGAGGTAGCCTTCGAGCATGTCATTGTCGTCGTCGAACGCACAGACGAGATCGCCAGTCACATACTGGTAGCCACAGTTCTTTGCGTAGCAAGGGTTCGCCACGTCGCTGTGTTCGTAGATTCGGATGCGCGGATCAGCCGGGAGATCGACAACGCCGTCCTTCTCGTTGTTGATGACTATCAATTCCCAGTTCTGGTACGTCTGATCCAAAAGCGTTTGGACAGTGCGACGTATTGTATGCTGCCTGCGAAACGTACCCATGATGATTGAGACCTTGGGTCTATACTCAGGGTTGTACGTAAAATCGTGGATATCGTCCACGAGCATCAGCCAGCGGTAGGTGCAGTACGGGAACAACTGCTTCGGAGTCAGGTCTTCCGTAAACTCCAGAATCTCGTAGGGCGACTTGACGAGCGCCGCGATCTGGCGCTTGAATGACGCGATGTGATCTTGGTTCTTCGCGTTCAGAATGCAGTACGAGACACCACTCGCGCCGTCAATGTTCGCCGTCCACCATTCGGGGAGCGGCACAGGCCAGCGTGTGTCTTCGGGATGCGCGGTCTCAAACCAGTCTATCGTCAAACCATCAGCGGCGTAGCGCGATTTACGCGGTCGGTGTACTAACGGTGGGCGCTTGGGTTGAACCTGCGACATACAGCCTCCTCATAACCTCGGGCGTGCAACTGTGGAAAGACGCGAGGCCAGTGGGGTCGATGTCAATCGGAACTTTGTATCCAGTGTCCCATTGATTGCGGGTGTTCTTGATGTGGTTCATCGGAATGCGATTGTCCGCCGCGACCGTGCCGATCCAAACATCGTCTGCGTAGTTATTGACCGGGGACGAAATGACAAGTTCCATCATCTTGCGCGATAGGAACATGCAGCCGCCCGGATGAAAATGCTGCGGACTCGATCCAGAGTAATCATGGTCGGCCCAGTTCGTCGCGAAGAGTCTGTCGGGATAAATGAAGGTGTCGTCGTCACAGCGTAGGAGAAAATCGTAGCCGTGATCGAGCGCCCAGCGGCAGATCGCTTTCATCTTAGCAGGGTTCTGTGTGTAGTTGTCTCCGCAGTCGAGGAAAATTTCATCAGCAAGAGGTTCACGCAGAATTGGAGTCGGAACACGTCTGCGGTCGCCGTCCTGTCTCAGCTTTGTGCCGTAGAAGAATCGGTAGGGAACATCACCAAGTTGCTTGACCCATGTGTCGCGGATCGTGTTCACCCGAGCCTGCTGATCGAGGCATCGCAAGTTCTTTTGGGTACACCAGTCGATGGAGAGATCGTCGAGATAGTAGTCGAGACGGTGACATGTCATGATCGCGACGAGTAGCTTCATCGGTTCCTCCAGAAATAACGAAGGCCCACTCGACACCGGGTGGTGGAGTGGGCCTAATGTCGGCAATGGTGGTGGGGTCTCCACGCTTCCGGCTTTCACCGGGGAGGAACCATGCCGTTTGTCGGGTAGATCAATGTGTGACCGAACTTAGATTATTGGTCTTTTGTCATGCCAAAAGGCGTCGGTCTGCCAAAATTCGTTTTCTACTTCCTCTCACCCTTGTTACGTTTTCGCCCAATTTTCGCCCCAGAAGGCTGTAAGTCTATGAAAGCACGCCGAATAAAATTACTCCGGCTTCTCGCCTTTTGGTACAACCCTGCCGTCATTTACGGTCTGGAAGCCGTGTAATCTGTCAACCTCAGCCGATCCGCCGATATACGACAGACGGCGCGTATTCTGCCCTCTGGTCATCTGGAGATCGGCGCGGAACAGAACTTCTTCCCAGTATTCCTGCGATTCAGGGTCTAAGCCCCTCAAATCAATGTCTTTAGCCTTGCGTCCCATCGCCTCCTACTTTCTGGATTTTCTTCCGGTCTTTCGCCTTTGGTTCGTCTTCATAGAGCGGCTGCATCTTGCCAACCTCGCGCAGTTTGGTTCCGAACATCGGGTTGTCGAACTCAACGAGTTGAACAGCAACGCCATCCTCGTCACGCTGTAGTGGCCCGGTCACTGTCCCCGGCCCGGTGAAGTACCCCGTGATGCGCTCTCCGATCTCAAATGCCATGCGTCCTCCCTATCGTGCTGATGGATGTTTGGTCTGGTAGTAGGCAATGGCGACCGCGATGTCCTTATGCTTCGAGCAGAATCGCAGCCAGCCGCTTCTCTTGGAGCCGACGAACCGAGTGACGACCCCGGTGCAATGAGGAACATCGCAGTGGCACTTGGCCCAATAAAGGTTCGCCTTCTTGCTGGTCTCCCCTTTGATCGAAGCCATCCGTTCAGTGACAGCATCCCCGTAGACCTTGGGCTGCGGGCTGTATGTCGATACCATGTGCATCGTGTGTTCCCCCTAGAAACCATCCTATCACCTGCGTTGAGAAATTGCAACCAACATTTTCTTAAAATTGATGCTTGACGCGGGGTCGGGGACATGCTAGGATTAACTCTGGGGGAAGGCACGACCATTTCTCCCCGCTTCACCATATCGCCTACTTAGGCAGAAAGCTGGAACAATGTCTCTCGTAATCAAGGACAAGGTGTACGAGCAGTTGACCGAAGGACTGCACAATGTGACCATCACCAAGGTTGAAGACCTTGGCCCGCAGGAAACCCAGTTCGGAACCAAGGATCGCCTCCGCGTGATCTTTACCGCGTCCGACCAGAAAGACAAGGAAAACAACCCTGTCGATGTCCGCATGACTTTCACCAAGAGCCTGCACGTCAAGTCGGGCTTCGTGAAACAGTTACTCTCACCCCTCGGCTTCTCTGTGGGTAACGAGTTCGATGCCAATGACATCGTTGGCACGAAATGCCAAGTCGTGATTCAGCACAAGGAATCCGATGGCAAGACCTACGCGAACGTGACCGCAATCCTGCGGATTCGTCCCGCTGGGCAGAAGGCTGCTCCGGTCGCGGAACAGTTCTAGCTCTCTCCCGTCTATTTATAAACGGTAGACACACGCACAGGGGGACGCCCGTCTCCCTGCTGCGTTTCTGTTCGGAGGTAAGATGGCCGACAAGCAAGTCGTAGCGGAGTTGAGAGCAGCAGCCGAGGATGCAGTCAATCGCGGCTTTGCGATCTTGACATGCGAACCACATCTGAAAGACCCGTGGGCGAAATATTCGCCGCACGCTGTCAATTCTGCGTCACGCGTTCCTGAGATCGCATTCAAGGCGTGGGACGAAGGACACGAAGCAAATTACGGAGTCGCCGGAGGGCCGTCCAACATCACTATCGTCGATGTGGACAAGGGGATTCCTAACGTCACGGCCCTGAAGCACTGGATGGAGTCCATCGGACTCCCTGAGACATTCACCGTCCAGACTGGACGAGACGGAGAGTTCGGCGCTCACTTGTATTACTCGGGCGCGGTCAAGACGACTCCGTACCAGATCGAGGGTGTCGTAGGAGAACTGCGCGGCATCGGAGCATACGTCGTTGGCCCCGGTTCGATTCACCCTTCTGGCAAGAAATACACGATCATCAACGACTGCACCATCGTCCCGCTACCCGAGGGCATGAAGGCTCTCGCGTCGAAGCACGACAAGAAGGGACTTGAGTTTAAGCCTGCTGCTACAACCGGGGAACTAATCCCTGAAGGCAATCGCTGGGTTCACTTGCAATCGAAGGCCGGAACGTTTCGCAACGCGGGACTCGACCGAGACGGAATTTATCATGCGCTGAAGAACTTCGCCGCGAACAACTGCGAAGACGGCGCAAACTATCCCGACGACAAGATTCAGGCTCTTGCCGATGCTGCGTCCCAAGTGTTCGACGCGGCTGAGGCTACACCTGTCGTGTTCTTTGGCGACGGCAAGAAAATTGATGTCAACATCGCGGAGATTCCCAGTGAAGCTATCGAAGGCGATTGGATCGGAGAACTGTCTCACCACGTTGCTGACGGGACGTTCATCCCGCTGTCTTTCGCCCGAGCGCAGATCAAGACTATTCTCGGCGCTTCCCTCGACGGTCTGGTTGGATTCCCGCATCAGCCTGACTTGAACATGAAGCACTGGACAATGCTGATCTCGGCTAACCCCGAATCCGGCAAAGGCATGTCGTGGAAGCGTACGGGCGAGTCAGCACTCGCGAATTACATCGCTAAGACGGGCGTTGTCATGCCTCGATCTGGTTGGTTCTCCTCCGGCGAACATCTCATCAAGAAATTGTGCGATGGTGAGTTCGAGAACAAGAACACGCTGACGTATTTCGACGAGTTAGCAACTCTGTTCATGAAGGGCGCTGCCCAAAACTCAACTCTGTTCAAACACATGACGGAACTCTACGACCGTAGTGACGGCAGCGCAGGATCACTGTCTCACGAAGGCGGCGAGTTCAACAACATCTCGATCAGCTTCACTGGTGGATTCACCGTGTCGTCATTCGACGCCTCGATCTCTGGCAAGGGTGCGGGTGGTGACGGATTCCTATCCCGCTGTGTTCTCGCGTACACCGGGACTGTCAAACACGCCGGGGACTGGGCACCGCAAGACACCGCGACGATCAACAAAATCGCTGGAGACATGTTGACTCGTTGGGGCCAGTTGAAGACGGAGTTCTCAAAGAACAAATTGCGGTTCATCCCCAAGGAGACTGAGGAAGCCAAGGAGTTGCGACACCAGTTTCAGAAGTTCCTGTCACAGAAACGCAAAGAGTATGACGCTGCTGGTGTCCAAGATGTCATTTCTCGTATCGAGAAGCACTTCAAGTCTGATCTACTTCTCCGCGCTCTTTTCTCCGGCGATATCAACACACCGCTCGAAGAGATCACGATCACTGCGGATATGGCGAAGCGATCTGTCGCATGGGCTACGTTCGAGATTTACCTTCGCGAAGAGTTGTGGCCTGTCGATAAGGGCAACCTCGTCGAACGGATGGAGCAGTGCATGAGGCGGGCGCTGAAGAAACACGAGCACCTGACTAAGACCCAGTTGATGACGGCCTGTAACGTTCACCGGGCTGGCAGCGGCGGCGCAACGACGTTCAACATGGCGTGGTCAGCAGTTCTTCGGGCGGGCCTGATCGAAGTCGTAGGTCGGACGCACAAAGGGACTGAGAAATTCGGGTTGGTTTCGTGATTCAGTGTCACAGACCCCCCTTAACACATATACGGGAAAATATTCTTTTGTTTTCTTATATATATGGGGCTGGCTATACCCCCCTATTTGACAGCGATTCGATTTGACAGGTCGATCAACTATGATTCTAAAGGGGTTAAGGGGCAAAATGAGGGTGACAGCGATTGAATCGAACCACTGTCAACTGATTCTAAAGGACTTACGATGAAGAAGCTCTGGCTGGACTTTGAAACGCGGTCGTTCATCGACCTGAAGGCTTGCGGACTTGACAGGTACGCCAAGGATGAGACGACGGAAGTCCTCATGCTAGCGTGGGCCTTCGACGACGACAAGGTGAAGCTCTGGATTCCGATCCTCGGCCAAACCATGCCGCCCGAACTCCATGCTGGGCTGATTGACCACGAAGTCGTCAAGATGGCGTGGAACTACAACTTTGAGAAGGACGTGTTCCACTATCGACTGGGCTACGTCATCCCGCAGCAGGAATGGTTCGACCCCTCGATCCTCTGTGCGAACATGTCACTCCCGGTCGGATTGGATCGCGCAGCGTCAGCATTGAACATCGACATCGAACTGAAAAAGACGAAGTACACAGGCAAGAATAAACCTGTCAAATTGTTCTCAGAACCGTCGAAGTACACCAAGACGTTCTTGAAAAAGAATCCGCAGATCACGTCTCCCTTCTACTACAAGGACTGGGAATCGCACCCCGAACAGTGGCAGGCATTCTGCGATTATTGTTGCCAAGACGTTGTGGCCGAGCGTGCAGTATGGTATGCCGCCGTTGCGATGAAGTGCGAAATGACGGACGGCGAAGTCCTCGCGTGGCTGCTCGATCAGAGGATGAACGAGACGGGCGTCTGGATTGACAGGAAGTTCGTCGAGAACGCAAAGGCGCTGGCTGAGGCCGAAGTCGGCTCGATCATGACGGCGCTCAAGAACATCACAGGCTGCGATAATCCGAACTCGGGGAAGCAGCTTGGTGAATGGCTGCGCGAACGGAAGTATCAATTCGATTCGCTGGACAAAGACCACATTGCTGAGGCACTGAAGAACGGACATCACTGGGGGATGACGCCCGAGGCGATGCATGTTCTCGAACTCAAGAAAAAGTTGGGTGGATCGGCGTACACGAAGCTGGAGACGATCCTCGAACGCATTGGGCCTGATGGTAGGCTGCGTGACCAGTTCGTATATCACGGGGCGCACACCGGACGATGGTCTGGACGTGGTGTCCAGTTGCAGAATCTGTTCAAGCCGACGAAGGAAGTCTCGACGCTGCGTGCTGAGATCGTCGAAGGGATCAGGAACAACGATCTCAAGATTCAGACGATCTTCTCTGCGTACAATGATGAAGTCGCCAAGTGGAACGCGACAAACACAGACCCGAAGAAAGAGAAGAAACCACTCAAATCTTGCCCGACCATGATGGATGCGGTCGCTGGCACGATCCGAGCGTCCTTCTGCCCGACACCGGGCAACAAGTTCTCCGTCTCTGACTTGGCACAGATCGAATCCCGCGTCTTGGCTGCTCTCGCGGGCTGTCAGACCATGATCGACGCGTACAAATCAGGACTTGACTTGTACAAGGATATTATGGCATTCTTACTGGAGAAGCCATACTCCGAGATCACCAGCGGAGAGCGTGCGAACGGTAAGGTCATCATCCTTGGTTGCGGCTTCGGGATGGGCTGGGAGAAGTTCATTGAGTACGCCGCGACGTTCGGCGTCACGCTGGACGAAGCGACGGCAAAGAAGTATGTCACTGCGTTCCGCGAGAAGTATCACGAAATTCCGTCGTTCTGGAAGGAACTGAACGCAGCAGTCGTCACGGCAGTCAAGGCGAACATCTGCATCTACGTCCGGGGATTGGTTGTCGATGGACGCAATCCGCAGATGTTGAAGATCAAGCTGCCTTGCGGACGGTGCTTGCATTATCTCGATCCGATAGTAACGCAGGAGACGACGGATTGGGGCAAGACGTACGAGAATGTCAGCTACCACGCTTGGGACGCGAAGGGTTGCCAACTCAAGCGGCTGTACGGCGGGCTGCTGTGCGAGAACGTAGTGCAGGCCGTAGCGCGAGACATCCTGCTGAATGGGATGTTGGAAGCAGAGAAGGTCGGCTTCATCATCGTGATGACAATTCACGACGAAGTTGTGGGTGAGTCGCCAAAGACATCACCCCTGACTTACAAAGACCTTGAGAAAGCGATGACCGTGACACCCTCATGGGCAGAAGGCATGGGGTTCATTCTAGCAGCGGAGGGATACGATGCCGAATACTACCGAAAGTAGAAAAGAGTTCTGGAAGAAAACCGTCGATGACTTCACCACATCGTGGACGAAGAACTACGCCGCTGCATTGAACGAGCAGTTGGCGGGCAAGACGGTCGAACGGGTCGAGGTACGCGGGCTGGGTGTCAACATAGTGACCACCGACGCCAAGCCGGAGATTCTTAACCCGCCCGTTCACTGTAGCGAGAGCAGGCATTCCGAGGAACCAGATCATCTTGGGTTCATCGGGCTTGATTTCCCGTGGGGTCGTAAGAAAGTTGTTGACAACGATCCCGAAGTACGATAGAGTTAAGACTGGGAGGAGAACACCATGACTGTTTACACCGTTATCACTGCGGCAATTGTCCGCAAAGTACGGGCACTGGTCGCGGAAATCCGCGCCCTCGTGGCCGAAGCGACCCGTCAGGAGAAGCGAATCGTCGCCATTGCCGAAGCCGAAGCGAAGCAGATTCTCGCGGAAGCGGAGCAGGAAACGATTGTGCTGAAAGACGAGTTGGTTGATCGCATCTCGAAGTTGTAATCAAGTTCGTGCTGCTAGTGGAGGGCATCCCCGGCCAAGCGGTCGGGCTGCAAATTCGACTGAGGGCTGCTTGCAGCGGTCTGATCTCGGAGTGATGTCTTCCCCTAGCAGCACATTGTGGGGACGCGGGCCGATCCCGCCGTCGCAACACGGCGTCGTCTAAACACCAAGGACACCCACTACTAGCCTTCGGGCGTGGCAAGAGCGAATACCGCGAGTACCATCGAGACGTGCGGTCTCGGTGGGTGTGGTTCTAAGGTCGCTTCCCGATTTAAGCATGTATGAAGCGTTAGCTTCTGTTGTTGGACGCGGGTTCGATTCCCGCCGCCTCCACCAAAGTCGCTCCTTGTATCGTTACACTGCGGACGGACTCACCCGTGCCGTGGGAGATTTGTGAGATTGAGCGACTTTTGTGGGGGCGTCAAGGCTTCGACAGCGACAGTGAAGAGAACGGGGACATGCAGGGATGTTGTGGCCCACCTACGGTGCCAACACGCGAGAAGGCGTACGCTGACTCGATGAGGCCAACGGGACACGAAAACCATAAATGCTGAGACTGAAAAGCCTCGTGCATTCGCTGCTGCCGCTGGTCGGTAAGCAACGGCGGGTTTGGCCCACCTTGGAACAGAACGGGCCATTAATTTCTGGAGGAATTACGATGGGAGACCCACGAGAAGTGCCCGCGCTAGACCCGACGACCGCCGAGAGAATCGAAGCGGCCCGCGCTGAAGTTCGTCGCGCCGTCGCAAGTGACACAGTGTCGCTCATTCATCCGTTCGACATGTCATTCCTGTTGAAGAACCCGATGACTATCGACGCGATACTCATCAACCTGTTCGAGAGACAGTTCGTTGTCGTCGATGGCGTCGTCTATGAGCAGACGAACACTGTGAAGAACGTTCACAAGCTGCGCGAGATGATGGCACCCGTCAAGTCTGACGACGAGACCGCGTGACGCCGGATACGATCAACGCAGTCTTTGAGGCGTTAGGTTCTGTCGCGGTCTGGGCGAACGTCTTTGCGATCATCAAAGACAAAGGCTACGCAGGGACACGCATCCCGATGATGCTGTTCTTTTCGGCATGGGGATTTTGGAATTTGTGGTACTATCCGCATCTCGGCCAGTCGCTGTCGTTCTATGCCAGCGTCTTGTTGACGACGGGGAATTGCGCCGTCCTTGCTGCGATGGCGTACTTCGGAAGGAAGGGCTAAATGGCAACCAAGAAGAAATCAGTTCCACGAGCAACGCGAGTGAAGAACGTCGGATACCTGACAGCGCGAGTTTACGATCATAAGTCCGCGTCGATTCTGGTCAAGGTTCCCGTCGCGATGACCACGATCCCCGAAGTCCCAGAAGTCATCCTGCTGGAGAACTGGGCAGCGGTGCTTTACTCGACAAGCCCGCTGGCCTACCGCAGCGTGACAAGCGGACGGGCGAAGCATGTATAAAATTGGCGACAGGGTTCGGTTGAACGAGGAGTGGGGGAGATGGACGCAGTATGCCCCCTCGAAGACTCACCCTGTGGGCCGCGAAGGAACTGTCACTGGGTTCCCCAAGAAAGACAAGCAATGCACGAAGGTTACTTTCGATGGTAAGAAGGGGCCGACGAATTTTCATACTAGCTTTTTGACGAGGATCGACTCATGAGTAACGTCTTTATCACCGCCGACGAGCACTACGGACACGAGAAGATCATCGAGTATTGCAATCGTCCGTTCAAGCACGCCGATGAGATGAACGAGTTCATCATTGAACAGCACAACAAGGTCGTGCCCAACTCCCGAGGCGTCCTCACTATTCACGTCGGGGACTGGTTCTGGCATACGCTACCATTAGGTATCGCTCTAACGATTCTCGGTCGGCTGAATGGGAGGCACGCATTCATTTACGGGAACCACGACGAGTTGATCGAGAAGTATGAGTCTGTCTTCAGGCAGCAACTCGACTGGATCAAGGGAGAGAACAAAGACTCGGCCTGCCATCGGTTGAAGTTCAACAACAACGAGATGACGCTATGCCACTACGCGATGCGTGTGTGGAACCGGAGTCACAAAGGTGCGTGGCAGTTGTACGGTCACAGTCACAACGAACTCCCGGTCGTCGGCAAGTCGTTCGACATCGGGGTGGATGGGCATAACTTCGCGCCGTGGTCACTCGAAGAGATCGAAGCGAAGATGGCGACTCTCCCGCAGGCGCACATCATCACGAAGGTGTGGCCGGGGAAGGAAGCGCCCGAGATGCCGACCGATCACGCAACGAAGCAATACATGGCAGGCAACGGCTCGACGGTTCACGAACCGGGCTGTCCCTGTGGCTGGTGCAAGATGGGCAAGCCGCCCGGAGGAACACGCGCATGATGACTTTGAACTTACTTCGATGCTTCCCGCATCGTTTTCTCAAACACGAAACCCCGTCAGGGGAGAAAATTTTCCTCTGCGCCCGATGCCAGCGTATCTGGCCGAGAGTCGCGGAGTACCGCACGCCCTTGACAGCATGGCAACGGCTTTTACGTGCTCTTAAGAGCAACTGGGTTGCGGATTGCGATTCTGCCGGAGGGCCTTCGCTATGTTGAAGTGGATTCTGCTGTACGTCGTTTCGATTGGTGCCGGGATGCTGTGGTCGTACTGGAGACGAACTAGGGGGAAGTGATGGCCGAAGAACTGTCGTTCCCCGAGTTGCCGAGCGATGAGTTCAAGAAGCACTATGGCTCGATCCACGCGTATCTCGAACAATACGTCAAGATCGCGACCAAGGGCAATGTCGATATCGAGTGGGCGCTACACGTCGCCCGGATGCGGCTGGGCTGCAAGGTCTGCGGATTGACGCTGACCGCGCCGGAGCCGAAGGGGACTGAAGTCGATTACGGGATTCAGGAGTTCGTCAAGATTCACTCGCACGCGGGAGGGCACAAGAGTTGTACCTGTGGTGGGACGGGCGATCCGGTCACTGGGAAGATAAATCACAATCTGCACGCATTGCAGTGTCCCGCGTTTGTACAGACGCCTTGCATCCACGGGTATCTGATGTGGCAGAATGCTTGCGACATCTGCCGGGAAGTCAAGCTGGGGATTAAGAACAAGGCGGTGACTGCGGACTTCAAGAACGTCCCGTTCACTCCACTGCCGCCCGTCGCAAAGGATGTGTTGGAGAAAATCAAAGCGGCAGCGCTTGGAGGCAGCATGGGCGACATTGACCTGAAGCACAGCATGGCGTCACTGATCGCACAACAGATGAAGTCGTACGACAAAGAGTACGCCGAGAAGATGTCGGACGAGAATCTGGCAAAGAAGATCGCGGCGCTACAGAGCGCGGATTACGCAGGCGAGTTGGCGAAGGGGATGGCGGAACTCAAGGCGAAGGGTTTGATGTCGCCAGAGGACACTGAGGTCATCCAAGAGAAGATTCAGGACTCGAAAGCTGAGTTGCAGGCACTTCAGAACATTCTGACTCTGAAGGCGATGCAAAAGAAGAAACAGCAATTGCTGGGCGCGATCAGTGGTGAGCATCCGGTGACGGTCATCGCCCCGCCAAAGAAAGACAAGCCGCTCAAGATTGCGACTGGGAGGAAGTTCCGATGAGACCAGCCCCGGATACGGATTATTTTTACGTCATTAAGTCGATCAGTGACGAGTCGTTCAAGGACATCGAACGCCCGACTGAACTGGCTTTGCGATACCAGTACGATCACTGTGAGGTCTTCATTCACGAGGTCAATCATCACGTCGTCGCGTACGCACTTGTCACTATGGACAACGGAGAGCCGTACATCTGGAGCATCGCGACGAAAGAGGGATTTCGGGGATGTGGGATTGCGACTGGGTTGATCGTCGAGATTCTCACTTTCTATTTTGACAGGCACGCTGAAGGCATCGGGCTGACGGTCAACGTCAACAACCCGGCCCAGAAGCTGTACTTCGACCAAGGATTCCGAGCGACACGAGTCATCCCAAGATACTACGGGGATGTCAGTGGTTTACGAATGAGGAGAAAATTACTATGAGCACAAGAATTGAATGCACCAAATGCAACGATGTCGTTGATCTCGAAGCGTCGAGCATCACGCTGCCGTTCATCTGTGAGTCTTGCGAGACTATCGAGTTTCAAGAAGCGATTAAGCCCGCTGTTCCCGCGCCCGCGAACGTCGGCCAGCAGGATCACGGTCTTGACGAGTCGTCCGCGACGATTGAGAACACAACTCTTCTGATCGAAGACCTTGAGAAGCAAGTCTCTCTGCTTCAGGACTCGCTCGACTCGTCCAACAAACTGATCGCTGACATGTCGGCTCAGTTGAATGAAGACGCCGCGACTCTCGGAGAACGCGACAGAGAGATCAAAGACCTTCAGGGCGCGAGGGACTCTGGTTGGACTCTATTCGATGAAGCACAGAAACGCTATCTGACTGCGAATCATCTGAACGAGAGACTTCAGCAGGACATGAGCGAACTGATCTCGCGTCTCGACAAGCTGCGCCGTCAGAACGCCGAGTTGGGGCTGAAGAACTTCGCCCAGAGTCAGGGAGTCGCGAAGTTCGCTGGACAGATGTTCACGCTGGCGGGCGAGTGGGACGCGAAGGAAGCGGAGTTGACGGAAGATGTGACGAACGCAGAGCAGCAAGTCGCGCTGCTAGAACGCAAGCTGGAATTTGAAAAGGAAAACACGGTACGTGCGGAACTCCAAAGGGATTTCTACAAACGTAAGGCGAGTTACTTCCAAGAACGCTTCCGCGATCTCGTCGAACTTGAGAATCGTGGGTTCTGGGCGAGGGTGTTCAACAAGAAAAGGTAGGGTCTTATGCCCCGGATTGCCGACAGGATCGCGCTGTTGAACTTTAAGCCGGGGACGCGGGACAAGAGGAAGCGGCAGACTCGGTTCGATCACGACCCGGATGTCCTCACTCGTGAGAAGATTCACGCGGCTGTCAAAGCGCTGATGAACTCCTCCGTACACCCGGTTCACGACGAGGACTACTTTGTCATCAACCCCGAGTTGGAGGACTTGGCGAAGCAGTTGTCCGTCAACGCTGCACAGAGTGTCAACGACATCATCAAGCAGGCGATGACCGAGGCGACGTGGGCTGACCAAGCAGACCAGACTGATTTTCCAACAACGATCTTTTAGGGAGGTAGTACGATGATTGAATCAGGACTTATCACAGAAGTGGTTGAACGGGAAGTCTCGCCATTCGCGGCTGTCATAGAGAGCTACCGGAAGCACGCCCGCCGAACCTCGACTCGGACGGCCCCTGTCGTTTCGGCGCGGCAATTCCGGGGCAAGATTCGTCCCGTCGCCCTCCAGCCTCGTGTAAAGGCCACGATATACTACCTCGGTTGTGTCAACCAGTTGGAGAGCTACGGTGCCTAGACTCGACGAGAAGGACTACAGGATCAAGATCAACAACCTCGGGTACACTGTACACATCATCTTCTCGAACGACATCAAGGCGTCTTGGCTCAAGAGGTTTAACACAGACGAGACCGGGCGCGAGATGCTTGACGATGCTGGCGGGCTGCACACAGTCTCTGGTGGTGGGCATAGCTTTGTCATCCTGCCGAAAGACGTGGGTGTGGCTTCGATGTGTCACGAATGCTGGCACGCGGTGTACGCGATGTTCAAGTGGGCGGGCATCCCGCTCGATAACAATGAACTGGTTGCGTACACGCTGGGATACGTCATTAGCGAAGCGCAAGCAGCCCAGACCAAGAACGATAGGAGACTGAAATGTCGGACGAAATGACGGTCGTACATAATCACAGGCATACGAGTGAGGAAGTTGTCGAAGTCGAAGCGGGCGAACTCATCAACGCGATGAGGCAGCACCGCAGGACTGTCGAGATGTTCCAGCAGTCTGTCGCTCGACTCGACGACTCCCTCGCTTCGACGATGCAGTTCTTGTCCTCGTGGATCGACAGGCTGGAGCGACATCAGCACAACGAGAGACTGGCGGGCCGATGAACAGGGAGATCAAGAAAGACCCGAAGCAACGCGGAATGAACTGGGTCAACACGGTCTTCGCGGAATGTCAGTTCTGCGGGGAGACGTGGCACAAGCATCACCTGTGGTGTCCGAACTACGATTCGATTGCGCCGAAACGTTGCGCGGTCAAGCATACACCTTTTCTGCGGTCGATAGACAGAGGTCGCGGGCCGAGCGAACAGTATGAGTACGAGTGCTCTCTGTGCAACATGCCCTCGGTCTTCAGTACTGAGCGGCCTTTGAAATCCGCCGATCCGCATCCGTTCTGTCGTGTCTCCCCACCGCGACATTACTGGGCGACATGTGGTGACGGATGTTGCGAACCGTGGTGCAATGGCTGTGGGATCAAGGGAACTTGGGACGATCTAAGAAAACAAGTGGAGGCTGAACAATGACATTACGACTACAAAGACCTGATCTGTACCTCAGACTTCTCGGCATGATTCACATGTTGACTGACAAGAAGATCGCTGAAATTGTTGAGGCACAAGGGATGTATATCGACTGGGATGAGATCGCCCGAACGATGAAGGGTGACGAGTGGGAAGTCAATCCGCAGATCATCAAGCCGCTCGACAAGCCGAAGCCTTCGCGCTTCAGTGGCCCGCTATCGACGACTCCGTTCCCGCAAGTCGCAGAATCCGAGGCGAAGCTGGCCGACATCGACAAGGTTGCGCCGAGGGTCGAACGTGACGCTCCGTTGCCGCTGGCAAAAGTTCGCGAGGAGTTGAATGATCTGATTCGTGGTCACGCTGACGGGCGACTGATGGGCCGGAGCGCGACGAGTCGTCTCCTCGGGGTGATTGAGCAGATCGTTATGAAGTTGGAGAACGTCCCTTTATTCAATTGGACAATACCGAGTATCGCGCCGTTCCCAATGGTCACTCCTCCGAACGCGACTCCGCAAGTGTGGCCCCCGTACACGCCGTACATCGGAGACCCGCCGTTTCCGGGTAGCTCCACGATCTGTAGTTCTGGGACTGTTGAAAAGACTGCGATCTCACAGGCTGATGGTCACGTCGAGATCGACCAGTATGGGACAACGAAGGCCGATGTTGCGAAACAAGTTCGGTACGACCGTTCTATGGGAACGGGAATCACGAAGAACGTCTCGACTGTCGAAGATGACTCAATTCCTTTCTAGGGAGGCTGCTATGGATTTTGATTTCGATAGTTACCTGATGGTCGGGGTGACGCCGAGGATGGCGCAGCGCATCATCGACTTCATGGACTACCTCGACACCGCTGTCAACCTCGAACCCGCAGGGCCGTCGCGCAATAAAGATTTCCACATGGCGACGGAGTGCCGGGAGATTCGTGAGGCGTTGAATGTGGGTCGGAAGAAAAGTTCAGCAGACTCTCTTTAACCCGAACGACCAGCCCGAAGAGAATTGGGCTTACGTCGTCGAGAGGAGATTTCTCGTCGGCGCTGTCGGGACTAATGATGCGTTCGACGGGACGTGTGGACACTGGTACACGGTGCCTCGACCGAATCATTTCCGTCTCGAAGCGAACGCAGTTCTTCGCGCACACGAGTTGATGACTGAGTTCAAGCGTGCGTGGGAATTGAAGTTGGTGGAATTTCGAGTCGTTCCGAAATACGTGGGCTATGTTCCACCCGCAGATGAGGTATGGATAAGCTGATGGTCATTTACTCAATTCAATCCCGGCTGCGTGCGCCCGATCATGGGTGGTCGTCTTGCTCCCGTCTGCGTCCTGAGACACGGGACGAAGCGGAGAAGCTGTGCGACACATTGCACCGGGCGATGCCGATGAAAGACTTCCGAGTGGTGGAGACCTATGACGAAGATATCCCTTTCTGAAAAGCCTGAATCCCTGCGCGACTGTCTCGATGTCATTGAGATGTTGTTGCGGAGTGAGTTCGGTCACGATCTCTGGAATGTCCTTGTCGCCCTTCGTGGGCCTGACACACGAGATCGCGGCCTGAAATACGCGACGACGTGTGTCATCCGGCAACACGCGTTCCCCGGTAGACCGACTGAGGGTTTGTCAGTCTTCAAGGACGACTGCAAGGTTTACGCAAAGCGCCGGAGCGAGATGTTCGAGACGCGAGAGGGCCTGAACCACTTCCGAGAGCACATAGGGGACGCGTTCGACAGTCTCGATCTCAAAATAGGAGAAGTCAATGAACAGATATGAGCGGTACGTCCACCGGGAGAGTCTGAACCGGAGCCTGAGCCGACTCGGCCAGATGCAGGCCCGGATATACCCAATGGTGATGATCGAGAATGAACTCGCCATTGCCGTCCGTCGCGCCGGGATCGTCGCTGTCGCCCGCGCACTCGTCGGACAGTGGTGGATGAACTGGAGTCTCCGGCGCTCTGCGAGGAACTCGTGGCGTGGGTTCTGAACGGGTATCACCCGAGAGATAAATGGGGGCCGCTTCTCGGGGACGATAAAACCTACCGCGACCCGGCCCGATGCAGCCACACGTCTCGGCGCTGGCGTGGCGGACACCACTGGGACTGTCTCGACTGCGGGCAACCCGTGCGCGACCGCGAGGAGCGAATCCAGCGTTTATTAATAGACGAAAGAGACTGAGCATGTCCACGACAGTGACCCCCAACCTGATCCAGCCCGACCAGCGGACAGGAGTGCGGCGCTGTCTTCGCTGTAACACACTGTACGCCGCTGCCGCCGCGATGCCGTCGCCGTGGGAGTGTCCGCAGTGTCACAGCATCGACACCATCCCCGTCGAGCCTGCCTCACCACCGTCCCAAGGCACTCTGTTCGTCGTACCGCCGCCGCCACGCCCGAACGCGTGGATAGTTGAGTGGCGCTGGAAGCCCGAGGCGAAGGTAAGGCATCGGTGGTGCCGCCCGCCCGCAGATTACATGACCAGCCCCGGAATTATCTGGCAGAGACTCGACAGTTACAACATAACACGGCTGACGACCGGACTCCAGATCGCGGCCCGCAAGAGACGATACGAACCGTGGAAGTCTTTTCGCGTCCGCCCGGTCAACTGGGAGCCTGTCCCGCTACTTCCCTGAGCCTACTGCCAAAATTTCCAGAAATTGTATCCCGCCCTCCCACTGGCCCTGAGCCGCTGGGAGGGTATTTTATTTTGTATCGCAGGAGAGCGGGAGGTTTGGAGTCCCACAGGGGAGGTAGCTCTTGGGCGAACCTATGGATTTTCATAGATTTCCAGAAAATATATGTTCCCGCATAAGCGAAGACAGGGCGAAGGAGTCCCAGAGACCACAGAGGGTTGGCTAGGCCCCGCTTGGCCGCAGCCGCGACACCCGGCTGGGGTGACCGCACCCGGCCTCCGACCTTAAGTACCGACCCCCTGTATCCCCTTGATTCGCAACGTCTTATACCCCTGATCCCATAATCCATATTTCATCGCTCGACCGTGTGTAAGCGTCAATTCTACAGCATGATACGCGTCTATGATAAAATGTAGAATGTAGTTCGCGTAAGTCTAATGCAATCAGTCGCTTGCCCTGTGTTACAGTACGTCATATTGTAACAGCGGTCGAGTGACACAGTTTGTCAGTTTCGCTTTTCATTCGATGAGCGTGCAGCCTAGCCAATTCTACTCACGAACAGACGGCGAAAGCCTGCCCATGCCTATGATCCATCATAAGCGAACGCAAAGCGAATGCACTGTCAACACCTCACTCTATGAGTTTACATATATACGACAGAATGACTCACGGCGAACACACAGCGAAGCGTCAACGTAAGGTCTCGCTTCTCTCTTTCGCTTTATCTTCTACAACGCCTGCCAGTGGTGGCATCACACCAGCGAACAGACAGCGAAACACCCAGCCTGCCCCTTACGCCTTCCCTTCGTCTCTCACGCTTCTTACCCTTGGGCCGGGTTCGCCTGACTTTCGCCCTGAGCGATTGGGGCCGATCTATCGCTCGTTACACAATACAGCGTTTGTTCGCCTTTTGTACGCGTCATTATGTGGTTAATAGTTTCAATCAATGTTTACTCATGTGATACGGACATGCAAGCGGACATGGGGCGAACATAAGGCGAACAGATGTCATGTTCTGTCGCAGATAAACTTTCGCCTCTTGTTCGCTGTTCGCGAATCGAGAACGCGTGTTCACATAATGAGAACGTTCACGCGGCGTGAACAGCGAGACATTCTGAACAAGCGGCAGAGTTCGCCCGGTCTCTGTCAATGGCCCGATAGTGTTAGTCCTTTGGTAATGTATAAATACACTTGACATGGTGGGCCGCATATAAGAGAATGTGGAGAGTCGCAACCAGCGACAGGGGCAACACAATGGCAGCAGGCTTAAGCAGACGAGACAGGACGCGGCGGGCATACAATCACCTGAAGGCGTTGCAGCGCGATCTATCCCGCGCTGGCGTCAGCACTGAATACAAGGGCGCGACTGCCCGGACGCGTGGTCATCTGGTCTCTTTCAATCAGCCGGAGCACATTGACGGCGGGTTTAACATCAGCGTCGAATGGTCTAGCGCGTCCAACGGCGAAACGTTTGGGACGCTGCGACTGTACGTCGTCCTGCGTGGCGAGTCGAAGGTTTACGCAGGCTGGGGATACAACGCCGCTGGTTCATTCAGCGACGGGCTGGAGATTATCAAACGCGAATTTAAGGGGGCATTGTAATGCGAAGCTGGCAACGAGAACACGTCGCTCACCTGAACAGGGTAGCCAACGATCCATGCACCTGTGAGAATAACGGCGACCTATGCCCGCGCTGTGATGCGCGAGACGAACTCAAACGATTGACAGACGCGATCCGCGCCCGGTTGGATGCGGACTCTGGGAGGACAGCATGAAGAACTTGATTGATCTTGTCGATGGTGTGTTGGCCGAATCTCGATTCCGCGCTGCACAGGTGAAGCGTGACAACGGCGCATGGGTTCCTGCGTGTGGCGGCACTGAGACACCGTTCTACACAAGGACAGGCCGACGATTGCTCTATTGCTGGCAGCAGTCGAGTGGCAGGCACGCGTACATTGATCTGGGCACAGATATCGCGTTATCCGATGAGGAAGCGCGGGCTGCACTGGGCACGTATTAGAAAGGGGTGAGACCGTGGAAACGACACTCGACATCGCAGGAGTTGTTGCAATCATCCTGTTAGTGGTATCATTCATTCGTATTGATCGGAGGGGCTGACGTGTTCTTACATCTCTGGCACGCACTGAATTATGCTCTGTTGGCGCTGGGGCTGATCCACGCTGCATTCAGGCTGGTGTCCCATGACTAATCTCGCACAACTGATTGACGAGTTCGCGAAAGAGAATGCACACCTTGCACACGGCGACCGTGCGTGGGCGCAATGTGATGCATCGACTTGGAAGTTCATCTCGTTTGCTAAAGCACGCGGGTACGACGGCGAGTTAAAATCGTACGAGTTCTATGCTGATTACGCGGACGAGATTCGCTATCAGAAGGACGAGACCGAGAGCAATCAGACGAATCCTGATCCTGCTGTATACATCGTCTATGATGAGCACCGCAATGTTCTGAAGAATGACGCGGGCATCCAGATGTGTACGTGGCACTGCATCGTGGATGCGGGACATATCCTGATCGACTTCACGGCGCGGCAGTATCGTCAGCATTACGCGTTTCCACACATCATCGCAATAGAGGACAAGCTGATGACCACACGCAACCGTGCGATGGCTGCTGGGGTGGGCTTGTGATGATCGAAGAGAATGACATACACATTCACGAGTCGTCGCTCGAAGGAAAACCGTGCTGCTATTGCGGCACTGCGATGACCCGGCGCGGAAAGCCCAAACAAAAGAACTACGCAACGAAAGATCACATCATCCCGGTGAGCGATGGCGGACGCGGGCGCAAGACTGTCCGCTGCTGCCGTGCGTGCAACGAAGACAAGGCGCATTTATCGCTGGCCGAGTATCGCGCAGTCATGCGTGTCCGCACTGGCAGGCCGTGGTTTCTGTTTTATTTTGAGCGGCTGGCGCTGCGAGTTCTGTGCCTGCAAGCTGCGGAGTATGCCCGAAGATGGCTTGCAAGTCTAGGATTCTAAAGGAAATAGAGTTGTTGACACCTGACGCGCATCTGGTAAGATTGATCTTGTTACACGGTTCATTGACAACATAAGCGATGGCCCACAGGGGAGAGGCAAAAGCAAAAGCCCCTGAGACTAGCCGGAGCGGAATATAAGTCGTGAGCGGGTGACCTGACCCACACGCAGTATGGTAAGCGCGAAGCAGCCCAGTCAGCAGTAGCGTAGCGGCGAATCAAGCAAGAGCGCCTAACCCAGCCGGAACCAATCCGGGCGAGTCTACAAGACCAAGCTGCGCTGTGCAAGGGCTGAATCCCGAAACGCTGGCGAACATCCTGACCGCCAATCGGCACTGTCAACACGGTGCTGAGTAGAAAACGACAGCAGATTCAAAAACGTGTACTGCTCATAATCACTTCACAATCTGAGAACAGCGTTCGCAGGGTCGTGAATGTGGGCAGTGCGAGTCAGTTGAATCTACGGAGGCATCATGTACAACCCGACTGAGTTCATCGAATGCGAACACTGCAAAGAAGTGTTCGATCACGACAGCGAATCACCTTACAAGATTAACTGCCCATACTGCGAAGGCGAAATCACTGACGCTTCGCGCAACGTTGAACCGACCGAACTCTAATACAGGAGACGACAATGGCTGGACGATACGCAGAAACGCACCCGACCGCAGCGCCCGACTTTTTCTTACAGAATGAGGGCAGCATCTTCTTACTCATTCCGCAGACTGCTGGCGCACAGCAGTGGATTGACGAGAACCTGCCCGATGGCACGCTGACCTTTGGCAACGGATACGTTGTCGAGCACGGTTACATCATGCCAATCGTGGACGGCATCCGGGGCGACGGTTACACAGTCGCTGGTCGCTAATGAAACGCCCCAAGACAATCACGCTGGACTTCAAACTGATACGGCGCACAATCGCGTCGTGGGAGAAAATAAAATGTTCAACGATATCAATGAAGACGACTTCTACCGCTTCCAAGACAACCTTGACCCACAGGCGCAGCAGGGCGCGATAATCAAACAGCGCCTTGCGAAGCTGCGTGGTGAGCAAGTATTCAGCGCCGATCACGATGAAGAGATGAATCCGGGCGTCCGCGTGACGCACACTGATACCGTCTCGACTGGCGCTGGTGACTCGCTCGAACAAGACAACTGCATTCACTGCCACGCGACGTACGGACACAAAATATCGTGCCCAACAATCAATCGTGAGGCGGCTGAAGAGTTGAGCAAGATTGACAATTTCTTCCTCCGGTCGCTGCGGATAGCGACTGACAACTAGCATCCATAGCAGACGCAAGTAAGCCGACGCTGGCCGAGTAATCCGTTAGACCAGAGCAACGTCGTGGCATCGGGATTCCGATGGATGCTGTAACAAGGCACGCGTGTCGTGCCTCATGCTGAAACCTTAAGCGGGATCGTTGGGGACTCGCAGGCCGCTCGAAGCACCCTTACGGGGCGCGGCTGATGGAAGCAGGATCGTAGCCTGCCAGCGTGAGAGACGACACACGTCTAATTCAACAGGAGACCAAAATGAAATCCTTTCTTGAACTGTTCACCGCTGCACGCGAAGTCAGCACGCCTCTCGTTGCGATTCGCACCTTCGACCCGTCATCCACTATTCAGTCGATCACGGCGTCACTGGGCACCAAGCTGGCTGAATTGATTCCGCTGGTATCGTGGGACTCGATTCACGGGCTGAAGGGCCTGAATGACTCAGGCGTCACGGCACTGAATACGATGGCGACTGATTCCGAGATGGTTCTTGGATCATCGGTCGATCTGCCAATCGCGCTGGGCATCCTTGAGTTCGCTGGTGAGGATGTCATCGCATTCATCCACAATCCGCATCTGGTGTGGGACGCGGACAAGAAAGTCATTCAGGCCACATGGAACCTTCGCAATGATTACAAGGCGAATGGCAACATGCTCATCAGCCTGATTGGCATTGGCGTCGAACTGCCTGCTGAGTTGCAGCAGGACACGCTGATCCTTGAAGACCCGCTCCCGACTCGTGAAGAGTTGGCGAAGGTCGTCACCGACACATTCGGCAACGCCGCTGCTGGCAAGAAAGAGTACGCAGCTTGCAAGAACGGCGCGACTCCGAAAGTTGTCAAGGATGCGGTTGACGCTCTTATAGGTCTGCCGCTCTTTCCTGCTGACCAAGCGACTGCGATGTCCCTTGATAAAGTCAAAGGCTATCTCAGCATCGAAGACCTGTGGACTCGCAAGCGTGACATTGTGTCGGCTAATCCCGGCATCACCTATCACGCTGGCAAAGAGACGCTCAAAGATATGTACGGCGTCGATTCTGTCCGCCAATTCGGTATCAAGTTCATGAACGGCAAATTCAGCCCGACGTTGATTCTGCGTCAGGATGAAATTGAGAAACAGTTCGCAGGCAACGGCACCGACAGCAGCGGCACCAAGGGCAACTTACTTGGCGAGTGGCTGACGTGGGTGAACGACCGACGCATCATCTGCTCACTCTTTCTGGGTGTGCCGGGATCGTCGAAGAGTCACGCTGCTTACTGTCTCGGCGGCGAGTATGGCCGTCCCGTCATCAACTACAGCATCCCCGGAATGGAGCATGAACACGTTGGCGTCTCCGCGAAACACCAGCGGACTGCCCACAAAGTTCTGGATGCTATCAGCGATGGACGCATCTGGTTGATCGCGACTGCGAACAGCCTGAACGGTCTGCCGCCCGAGTTGATTTCACGTTTCCAAGTTGGCGGCATTTTCTTCTTCGATGCTCCAGACGACGAAGAGAAGTTGGGCATCTTGAAGTTGAAGATCGCCCAGTACAAGCTGGACAACTCGCAAGAGTTGCCCGACATGACCAACTGGACTGGCCGCGACATAGACAACTGCGCTCGTAAGTCTGATGCGCTGGGAATCAGTCTCGTCGAAGCCAGCGAGTACATCGTGCCTTTGCTCACGAGTCACAAAGAGCAGATGCAAACACTCCGAGAGAATGCGAACGACCGCTACCTCTCGGCCAGCAAGCCGGGTGTGTACAAATACACTCCCGCTGCGGTGCGACCGACAGTCAAGATCGTCGATCCCTCCGCACGAAAGATGCGTTAAGATGTAGGGCGCGAGATGGTGTCGCGCCTGCCTTATTCGATTGGTTCAACCCGGACGCGGGGCAGGGGATGAAGCGAATGCAGAGCGACGTGAAAGCGACTCGTAGCGACTGCTGGCCGAAAGCCTAGCACCTGTGAACTGGCGAATGAGGCAGGGACGGCACCACCGTTCAAATCTGCAACACTGGAGACACTAACATGGCAACACCCGCTGTTACTCTTGATCTTGGCAAGACCACTGATTGTGTTTTCGTCACGACTCACTTCCACATGGGCATCGGTCGGATGCGCCAGATTCGCGACTTGGATGTCACCACGACTGCCAAGGCGTCTGAACTGCGTCACCAGAAACGGTTGATTGATTCGCCGGAACTGGATGAGATTCGCAGTCAGGATGGCTACATGATCCGCCAGCTGGAGTCGAAGTCATGCAACTATGACAAGGCGACACGGTTCCTGCCCAAGTCTGAAGCTGGCAAGGTGGTGCGTGCGATGGAAGCGTATCGCACGATCCGCCGCCCGGACTTGGTTGCGAAGTTCATGAAGGTCTATCGCGCACTTGAAGCGGTGGACTTCGAGCCGCTACGCGTTGCACTGGGCGATCAGTTCGACCGGGGCGACTACCCGAACAGCGACACGGTTGAAGCTGGGTTCAGCTTTGAGTACAACCTTCGCGAAGTCGGCAACATCGTTCTCGCGGGCCTGCCTGATTTCATTATCGAGCAGGAGATCGCGAAAGACCAAGCGAAGCGTGCTGCTGCGATTATCGAGTGGCGCGACACAATGCGGTTCGCTGGACAGAAGGCGGTCGAGGCGCTGTTCGATGCGCTCAAACCGCAACCTGACGGCAAGAAACGCAAACTGTACGACTCAACCGTCGAGAACCTGCAAGAGTTCTTGGCGACCTACAACACACGCGATCTGGCTGGCGACACCGAGTTCCAGCAGACCGTTGTCGAACCGCTGCGGGCTATCATGAAGGGCGTCTCGATGGACAAGATTCGCCACAGTGATAACCTGAAGGCGTACATCGTCAAGCAAGTCGAAGGCGTGAAACAGAACGCCTCACTGCTTGTGCAGGCCACTGGACGCAAGTTCAGGTAGGCACAACCGGGGCGGGCGAATGTCGGGCGTACAAATACTCGGCAATCCAACCCGCCTCATGCATCTTCATCTGGGAGAACTAACGTGGATAAAGCATTCGCGAAGACAGCACAGAACATCATCACATGCACGATAGACGAGAATGGGGACGTGATCTTCTTAGCCACTGACGCCAACGATGCATTCTTGAATCACGGCGACGTGGTAACGAAGCGTGCATCCCACGTTGAACCCGTACAACGTTTCGCCCGCGTCTTGTTCTACATCCTGCGGTGGTTTGGTGACAAAGGCCGCATCGCAGAGTGGACACGCAACTGGCATGTGACTTGGCGAGTCAACACCCGGCCTGTGGGCGGGCCGATTCTCCGAGTTAAAGATGTACACCCCGAGATCAGCTTCGATCACTACCCGCAGTATGGTGAGCAACACGCGTGGTGGTTCGACAGACAAGCGGCGATTGACGCCGAGATCAAATTCCTGAACGAGTGGTTCCTTGAAAGGGGAATACAATGAGTGAGTACCGCAAGAGCACAACGAACTGCAAAGACAAAGAGTGCTTGATCGAAGCACTGGTTGAGATGGGCTACAAGCGAGAGCACATCGAAATCCATGACGTGCCCCAACAGCTTTACGACTTTCAGGGACACAAGACTCGCTACACTGATTCGAGTGGCGACAAGGCGAACATCATCGTTCGTCGCAACTTCGTCGGTGGTGCGGCTAATGATCTTGGGTTCGTCCTGAACCCCAAGACCGGAACCTATGACGCTATCATCAGCCAGTACGATAGCGGCAAGCACAACGCGAAGTGGCTTGCTGGGCTGAAGGGTAATTACTCAGTCGCGAGTCTCGTCAAGACTGGCAAGGCGCAAGGGCTGAAGTTCCTTGGCAAGAAGGTGGAGAACGGCAAGACGCGTCTCCAGTGGCTTGATCCACGGGTGAAAGCATAATGGCTAAGATCATCGAAGCTATTGTCGAGATGGAAGGCGCTGACGCTGGACAGGTCAGCATCGAGACCAGCGGTTATGCTGGCGTCGGTTGCCACGCAGTTCAAGACGCTTTCACAAAAGGTCTGGGCGGCGATGTCATCGAAGAACGCAAGAAGCCCGAGTTCAATGTAAAGGTCACCAAGACCGCCTGCATCACTCGGTAGTCGGGAACGTGTACAGCACCGGGCCGCACTAAGTGCGTAAAGTTGGGCCAACGTCCGGTGCTGTGCGAGTCAACCGACTCAGGAGATTTCTGTGGAGCGCTTTCTATTTTGTTTTCCAAACACTGAGGCTGGTCTGGAGTTGGCCCTGCACACGACGTTAAGTCAGCGGCAGGCTGGCAACAAGACCCGCCTCATCGAGCAGCGTGTTGCTGGATTCACGTTGCAGGTTGTCGAAGTCACACCACGTCCGCGCCCAACTCGGCGTGAGCGTGGTTTGTTTGTCCGGTAGTAGAGTCAAAATTCAATTTGAGGAGTGTGCAACATGGGAGCTATTGCAAAGGTTATCGGGTACTTGACTCTCGGCGTGGGCTTCATTGCTCTGGGAGTATTCGTCAGTTTTCTGCTGGCATATCCCACGATGTGGCTGGTCAATTACGTCTTCACAGCGCAGTTGTTGGCGTTTGTGTTTGGTGGAACCTTGACCGTTTACAAGGCGTGGGCGCTGAACATCCTTGCTGGGTTTCTGTTCAAGTCAACGAACACTTCATCCAGCAAATAACTTCAACTGGGGTATTAGGGAAGCGGCCTATCCCGTCACCTTGTCACGGTGAAGATCGCGAGTTCAAATCTCGCATACCCCGCCAACTTTACAGGAGAAATTGCAATGTCAGATACGATGGTGCATGAAAGAGTCAACGTTCGCTCGACTCGCGAACGCGTCAATCTGTGCGGTGACTGTGGTACGCGAATCCACGCGACCGAACTTCTCTGCAAGGAATGCAGGGGCACCCGTCCGACAGAGGAAGAGTCGGAATACGAGTCCGCCCGGAGACGCCGATGAACCCTCTGGTGTTTATCGCGGTCACAATCATTTTGATGCGGCTGATTCTCGGCGGGAGGAAGTGTCGATGATCCACGCACACAAGAAGTCTGCCACTGTGCAGGCGACGGTAACAGCCAACGATGGTCAACTAGCCATCGTATCGTTGCCTGCACCTTCAACCGAAACGCTCAAGATACATCGGTATGGCTCGATACAAACCGAAGAGTATTTCCGAGCACAGTGGGCCGTGGGGAAATCTGTCACGGTCGAGGGCCGAAAATGAGAAGCGTCAACTGGGAACTAATCAGCGTGTGGCTTGGCGTCTTCACGTCGGGCTGCGCTGCATGGTGGGCGTTCTTCAAGCTGGCCGCGTTCGTTATCCGTCAGGTAATCGGAGGATGACATGTTGTGCTCACGGTGTGGGCTGGCACGTCCTGAAGCGTTTGGCCGGGGCTGGCGCTGCGCCTGCTGCGGTCTTGAGTATTGCATCGGTAGCCAAGTGGTAAGGCGTGGGCCTGCAAAGCCCTCATGCGGTGGTTCGATTCCACTCCGGTGCTCCAATAAACCCGCAGGAGTTGCTGATCCGGGCCTGCTGGAGCGGAAATTGTGGTGCTGGTGGTGGATGGACATCACCGGATAGGATCGGGGCTTAAATCGCCTTGTAGCGATGCTTTGAAATCAATCACTTGGGGGAATCAACAATGAAACTAAAGCACTTAGCACTTACACTGATTCTGGCCGTCACGTCCGCCTTTGGTCAAGGCGACGTGGTGTCAGGAGTCAAAGCGGTGAACCGCTATTTCAACGAGCGGCCAACCCAGAAGCACGCGATCCTGAGCACGGGCGAATGTGCCGCAGGAATCGCGTTTTCTGCCAACCCAGCGGGAGCGGCTATCGTCGGTCTGCCAGTGCTTGCACTCGGCAACGGACTCGGCTACCTCTTGCGTAACGCACAAGCGACTCCGTACGAGCGCAACGTCGATGTCGTGACGTTCGTCCACAACACCGGGCGATACATCAAGAACCATCCGACGTTAATCCAAGATGCCAGCGGCGAGTTCTGTCTCGCGTATGGCCTGACTCGTCACGGCAGGACAAAGCCCGCTGCGAAGCGGACACCGCAGCCGAAGCCGCAGCCTCAGCCG
>Ga0247670_1000053_pt1 | contig 40259 bp, 35 predicted proteins | sample CNK11_metaG_FD_183042 | JGI IMG/M metagenome (GOLD analysis project Ga0247670, IMG submission 183042) | Soil microbial communities from Purdue University Martell Research Forest, Indiana, United States - CNK11 | ecosystem: Environmental > Terrestrial > Soil > Temperate forest > Bulk soil...
CGGCCCCAGTCTGGCCACCGCCGAGAGATCCAGCGTCATCCGCCCGAAATAACGCGTGTCCTCGTAAATAAAATATTGCCGTCCCAGATCAAAAATCACCGCCGCATGTTTGGGCAGCGGGTTGCTTTTGGGCGCCACAAACATCCTTCCCGTCATGCCCAGGTGGCCAAGCAACGTCAGGGGCTGGGTCGAAGTTTCAGAACGCAGTTCGAACAGAAGATATTTTCCGCGCCGCGACAGACCGGTGAATTTTGCGCCGACCAGGGATTTTTTAAATTCCCGCGGCAAAGTCGGCTTCAAACTTTTTGCCCGGCGCACCTCCACGCTGTGAATCGTTTTACCGCGTAACGCCGGGCGCAGATGGCGGGCGAGGATTTCAACTTCGGGTAATTCGGGCATGATTGGCTTCAAAAAAAACCGGACCGGCATTCACGGCACTACATGGCTCAATAACGCGACCACTTCCTCGTCGGTCGTTTGAGCAAAATTTTCATAATACTGACCCACCGCCCCAAAATGGGGGTCCGCCACCAGCACCATGACCTTATCCGCCGCCCGCGCCAATTTATCAAACGCGCTCGTCGAGGCGACGGGAGCGGCCACGATGATGCGCCGCGGCTTTTGACGTCTGACGGAAAACACGGCGGCTTCGGCCGATGCGCCCGTCGCCAGGCCATCATCCACCAGCAGCACCGTCTTGTTATTCAAAGTCACCGCCTTTGAAGGATGAAAGCGCGAACAGTATTCGTTAAGGCGCACGGTTTCTTCCGCGATCACCGCATCCAATTGCTGCCGGGCCACGGGGAATCCGGTGATTGCGGTTTCGTCGAGCATCAGAACATCCGGTTCCGCAATCGCACCGATGGCATATTCCCGTTGCAGAGGGTGGCCGATCTTCCGGACCACCAGCACATCGAGAGGCAATCCCAATTCCCGCGCCACTTCGGCGGCGACCACCGCTCCCCCACGCGGCAAACCCAGGACAATGTCAGCGGAAACATCACATTGCCTTAGCCATTTGCCAAGCCGGCGGCCGGCGGCCTGGCGTGATGCGAACTTCATCCCGGAAGGTCCGCCCGTTGCAACCAAAGTTCAACTGACGAGCGTGCCAATTTTTTCGCCCATGACGACGCGGCGAAGATTGTGCGCCTTGTTAAAATCGAAAACGATGATCGGCATCTTGTTGTCCATGCACAGCGAGAAGGCCGTCGAATCCATCACCTTGAGCTGCCGTTGCAGCGCATCGAGATAGGTGATTTGTGCGAAACGTTTCGCCTTCGGATTTTTCTTAGGGTCACTGTCGTAGATACCGTCCACTTTCGTGGCCTTCAAAATCACTTCCGCGCCGATCTCATTGGCGCGCAAGGCTGACGCCGTGTCCGTGGAAAAATAGGGATTGCCCGTGCCGCCGCCGAAAATCACCACCCGGCCCTTTTCCAGATGCCGCACGGCGCGACGGCGGATGAAGGTTTCCGCGATCTGCGCCATCGCAATCGCGCTTTGCACGCGCGTGGGCGAGCCGAGTTTTTCCAGCGCATCCTGCAACGCCAGCGCGTTGATAATGGTCGCCAACATGCCCATGTAATCGCCCGTGGCGCGCTCGATGCCGCGTTCACTGCCGCTCAAGCCGCGAAAAATATTTCCACCGCCCACCACGACGACCACCTGCACACCCAGCTGGCTGACCTCCCGGATCTGACTGGCCATGTGCTGCACTGCCTCGGGCGAAATGCCCACGCCATTTTTATCGCCGAGGGATTCACCACTTAACTTGAGGAGAACACGGGAAAATTTTGGTTTCTTGGCGGTGGTCATAAGAGTTGAAGCGTGCGCAACATCGCGGGAATTGTTAGCAGCCGGACCTCACAAGGTCAATTCAAAGCCGCAATCGAATCTGGACAATGAAAAATCAAAGTTTAACGTTCGTGAATATCATGAAACGGAAACCATTCATTTTTGTTTTTGGAATTCTTCTGCTGGTGGCCGCTGGATATGGATATTGGGCAAGCCGTCCAACGCAACAAGACGTGATACAAAAAGTTTTTAGCAATCAGCGAAACTTTGACATCTTTCTCGCTTCCGAGAAAGTAACAGCACAATTGCTCCATAAGCGCGTTGCAACTGAATCTGAAAAATTAAGCGGATACGAGCGCGACGCACCAGTTTCAGTGTCTCAAGAAGAAACACAAAAAATTAAGCTCCTCATACAAAACCCGTCTTCCTATCTTTGGAACATTGCAAATTCTTGCATTACTGATTATGGCGTTTTGTTTACCTTTCATGCTGATAATCGAACGCTCCGTATTGCGGTGTGTCTCAAGTGCCGTGAGCTTGGCGTCTTTGACAGCGAAGATGAAAGCGCCGAACCAGTGAAAAGCGAATACATTACTAAATCCATGAGAGAGCAACTGGTCACTATTGCCAAATCCATTTTCCCAAACGATCCGGCCATCCAAAGTCTCAAAGAAAACCGCCGCTAACTAGGTTTCACATAAAACAAAATAGGTGTCCTCACGGACGCCTTTGACATTTTGTTCTAGAACTTTTTGGCTGCAACTTCATCCGCTGAAAATCGCACGAACTGCGCCGCTACATTTTCGGTTCGGAAAATTCAGCCGGGATTTCCTGGATCGGCTGGATTTCCACGTCACGATAAAAAACTTCCGCACCTTCCGTCTGCAAACTGATCTGGCCGGACGTGAGCGGTGCGGGTGCCACACCATCAACCCGTTGCGCGTGGTGCAGGCGCATCATGACCTGGCCGTTGACGATGTGGATGCTGTCGCCGTTAAAACAAATCAGGTCGAGCGTGTTCCATTCGCCATGTGGTTTTTCGGCATCGCCCATTTTTATGCAACGACGATTCTTGTCGAACAACCTGGCTTCGCCTTTCGGATCATAGACCCAGAGGTTGGTTTTTTCCGGGCGCACGTTGACGCTGATTTGCGTGCCGATGGGGTAGAGGTCGCCCATGTCCTGTTCCTGAATCTGAAACTCGATGGAGCGCGGCCAGTTGCCGGACATGGCGCCCGGCTCGCCGTGCACGAAATATAGCAGGCCGCTGTCGCGTCGCGCGGTGGCACGATCGGCCCAGCGCTTTTCGCCCCACTTCACCTGCAGGCGCAGATGGAAATTCGTTAACGTCTCCGTCGTCGTCAACGTGCCAAACCCCTGCCCCGACACGTGGATGGCCGGCTGGCCGTCCACCGTTTCCACCGTGAACACTTTGAGCGGATCGCGGTTTTTGCCGATGGCTTCAAGGTAAACGCCGTTTGTGCCGCGCGGCAATCCCGCCACATCCCAAGTGTAATACGGTTTGCTCAAGAACGTTTCCCAACCTCTGAGGTCCTTGCCGTTGAAGAGCGGCCGCCACGTTTTATCGGCGGCCAGGGCGCAATTTACGAGCAGCAGTCCAGCGAGGAAACAAATTGGGAGGCGCATGAACGGAGATTAGGCCGAAGCGCCGCGCGGGTTCAACCTTGATTTTACGGGAAACACAGCGTAGTGGCACGGGCGTCCCGCCCGTGTGTTTCAGGCAAAAGCCAAACACTTCCGCCAATAAGAAACTTACGGGCAGGATGCCCGTGCCACTATCAAAAAAGGCGCCCATGGCTGGACGCCTTCATTGAATTTACAGGAGTCGAGGTAGCGAGCCTCAAACTCAAAGAACGAAATCGGTCAGAGCCTCCTCACGTCGGCTCCTGCTTTTTATTTACACCACGCTTTCACAAACCTGGAAACGCGCAAACCGGTGGATGACAATTTCATCGCCGAGCTGCCTGGTAATCTGAATGCGGCGTTTCGCTCGCGCAATTTTTCCGGAACCAATCCGCCGGTCATGCCTCTCATTATTGAAACAACCCCGCGTGAATAAGCGCGCGGGGAACGAAAGGAAAATCATGATACACGAGGAAAATTCCCGAACCGAGGTTCGGGAGAATGAAGGGCCCGTGTCGCCGATCGGACGACGGGCATTTATCAAGCGGCTGGGTCTGGGCGGAGCAGCCTTGCTGCCCATGAGCAGTCTGCTCGTCAGTGAAACATCGGCGCACCCCGGGATGGGCGGCCCGAAGGGTCATCTTTCCAAGGGAGACGCTGCGATTCTGCAATTTCTCGCAGCGGCGGAAATACTCGAAGCCGACCTGTGGCAGCAATACACGGAACTCGCGCTGGGCAACGAGGCGTTCCAATCGGGCCTGGAAGTGCTGGACGAAGACATGCCGACCTACGTCAACCAGAACACCCGGGACGAACTGAGCCATGCTGAGTTCATCAACGCCTATTTGGTTTCCAAAGGCGCTGCGCCCGTCAGCCTGGAGCGGTTCCGCACCCTGCCGAGCAGCCAGGCGACCGGGTCAAACAAGACGGCATTGCGTCTGACCAACCTCATGAATCTCACCGTGGATACCAGCTGGTATACGCGTTACCGTGGCACGGGCAATCCCGATTTTGGGGATGCGTTTCCGCAGATCGTCAACCTGGTCAACGTCCCGGCCATTCCGAACAGCGACCTGGCAGTGGGCGGCGACGAAATCCAGTTCATCGCCAATGTCGCCGGCTTTCACTTCGCGACCATCGAACAGGGCGGCTCGAGCCTTTACGATTCACTGCTGCCGAAGGCGGACAGTGACGAAGTCGTCCGGATCATCGCCGCGATCGGCGGCAGCGAAGTCATGCATTTCCAGATCTGGCAGGACAAGGCCGGCAACGCCCCACCGGTGCCTCCGGATACCGGCGCGTTGTTCCCCACCCTGCCCCTTTCTGGCGAGCAGGAAGCGAACGGCATTGACCCCGCCGATCCGATCGACACCAACCAAGTGATGCCGAGACCCTGCACGTTCATCGATGCGAATTTGCCGCTCTGCTCGGTGATTCGTCCCACGTTGACAGCCAATGCCGGCGCGATGGCCGCCGTCACCAGCCTGACCAATTCGGGACTTTTCTCCGGTCAAAGCCAGGCGTTTTTTCAAGCCTTGATGAAGCTGGCCGCAGACGCCGATAACGCGAAAAGACCTTAAGCCATCCTTGACGGACGCCATTTAGACAGTGCTGAAACAAATCCCGCCCTCGCCAAAAGCAGGGCGGGAACTTTTTAGAAGGTCAGGCCGCGCTTTCTGCGCGCACCGCGACGCGCGCATCGGCGAAACCGGGATCCGCTTTTCTGGGAAGGGTGGGCGGTGCGACAACGCCGCCCGGCCTCATGAACCGAAACAAAATGGCGTCCATTGCTGGACGCCTTCGAATTTTATCCGGGAACTTTTACGCCGCGCTTTCGCCGACCTGGAAACGCACGAAGCGGCGGATGACGATTTCGTCGCCCAGCTGCTTGGCGATTTGCGCGACGTGTTCCTTCACGTTCACTTCGGAATTGCGCTTCACGAAGCCCTGGTCCACGAGGCAGTAGGTCTGGAAAAACTTGTCGAGCACGCCTTGCAGGATTTTTTCCATCGCCTGCGCCGGCTTGCCTTTGAGACGGTCGGATTGCGCGGCGATCTCGCGTTCCTTGGCGATGACGTCCGCCGGAACTTCCTCGCGCGAGACGGCGTGGGGATGGCCCGCCGCGATCTGCAACGTGATGTCGCGCACGAGCTGCTTGAATTCTTCCCTGCCCGTCGTCTCCGGCTTGCCCGCGCCGACTTCGACGAGCACGCCGACTTTCGCGCCGGTGTGGATATAGGCCGCAACGAGTCCGTTGCCGGAAACTTCGATGCGCTGATGCCGTGAAATCACGATGTTCTCGCCGATCTTCGCCACGACGGCGACGCGGTCCGCTTCGAGATTCGCGTTCGGATCGTTCGCGAGCTTTTTGGCAATGTCATCACAGAACGCGCGGAAGCTTTCGTTCTTCGCGACGAAATCCGTTTCGCAGTTGATCTCCACGATCAAGCCGACTTTCGCTCCGGGGGCGATGTGCTGGGCGATGACGCCCTCGTTCGCCGCGCGGCTCGCCTTTTTCTCGGCGGACGCGATGCCCTTTTTGCGAAGATAATCCTGGGCCGCTTCAATTTCGCCATTCGCTTCGACGAGCGCCTTTTTGCAATCCATCAAGCCGGCACCGGTCATTTCACGGAGTTTGCCGACGCTTGCTGCAGTAATTTCAGCCATAAAAAAAGTTGGGAGTTCTTGGTTGAGAGTTGATGGACGGAACGCAGAGGTGATCTCCGCGTTCCGTCGAGATCAATTAAGCCGGTGAACTTTCCGGAGTTGAAGGATCATCGCCGGCGGCCATTTCAACGGCTTCCGCCGATTCAAATTTCTGTTCGCCGGCCGGAGCGGCCTCCTGGGCATCCGTCTTGCGGGCGCGCTTGGATTCAAATTCCGCCTGCGCCTGGGTGATGACCTGGCTGACGGTCGCCATGATCATGCGCACGGAGCGGATGGCGTCATCATTCGCGGCGATCGGATACGTCACCAGATCGGGATCAGAATTCGTGTCCACGAGCGCGATGATCGGGATCTTCAATTTGCGCGCCTCGGCCACGGCGTTGTGTTCGCGCTTGATGTCCACCACGAACAGCGCGGCGGGATGCTTGTCCATCGAGCTGATGCCGTCGAAATACTTGTGCAAGCGGGCCAGTTCGCGATGGATCATCGCCTGCTCCTGCTTCACGTAATTGTTGATGGAGCCGTCCGCGTCCATCTTCTCGATTTCCTTGAGGCGCTTGATGGAAGTCTTGACGGTGTTGAAATTCGTCATCGTGCCGCCGAGCCAGCGTTCGGTGACATAAAACTGGCCGCATTCCTTCGCGGTTTCCTTGACGCACTGCTGCGCCTGTTTCTTGGTGCCGACGAACAAAACTTTTCCGCCCTTGCGAACGGTCGCGGCGAGGAAATCGCACGCGGCTTCGAGCTGCGTGAGGGTCTTGCTCAGATCAATGATGTGGATGCCGTTGCGCGCGTCGAAGATGAAAGGCTTCATCTTGGGATTCCAACGCTTCGTCTGATGTCCGAAATGGACGCCTGATTCCAACAATTCTTTTACGCCGATGCTTAACACAGTTTTCCTTTGGTTGAGACCCTGGATTTTCCAGAGCATCCCGCGGAACACGGGATTGTTTATGATGTTATTGTGGCCGCTCCACCCTCACACGAGGACAGAATTTAAGGCCGTTTTCCCCCTGCCGACTTCGGCGAAAGGGACGGTGAAGATATCAGCGAAAGAGGCCGTGACAATCTTTATTTTTGCAACCGATTGGCCGAAGCTACCTCCAATTTCCCAGGATAACAATCGTGAGAACCACCGCAGCGATGATGACGCCGGCCACACCAAACAAGAGCGACTGTTTGCTGCAATACTTACAAACCTCGGACGGCCACCACGGCATTCTGGCCATGAAGAGAAAGCCAATGCTGGTCAACCACCGAACCGAACATCGCTCACTTTCTGGTTTTTCCTTTCTACAATAGGCGCAAATAAACATGGGGGAAATCGTCGCGTTGCCAGCGGTGAAGCCTCAGCCACCAGTGAAACATGGTTTGCCAAAAAGCCCACCGATTGATTTTGACAATACGCCGAGCTTTCGTCCTGTCCAGAGCAAATTATTCACATTCCCCAACCGGCGACGTTGGTTTGGATTGATCGCGCGTGGACTGCGCAACCGAGAGGCGGGCTGGTTCCAACAGGGAACTTCCGGTGGATTTACTACCTCGATTTTCCACACCAGGTGCAAGTATAGATGCCGCGCGCATCCAGAACAAAGGTGGATTTGATCGACGGAGAAACACAGCAATTGCAGGTGGCAACGAAAACTCCCACCAGAGGCGGAACGCAGAAAACCTCGCGACCACAGGACGCGCAAATAATCCGGTCAACTTTAATGAGAAAATCCGCGTCATTCTTCGGCGAACACTTGCAGGCGAGCCTCCCCAAACTTCCGTATAACAAATGCGCCAAGTCCCCGTTGCCTTGATCGCGGGGCAATTGATTGATCTGCATGACACCGACTGCTGTCATAACTCCAGCAACTGCAAGAATGTTAAGCAGGTTGAAACGACAAGAGATTTTTCAACCTATTCCCAAAAGAACAAGGCCATTAGAACTGGTGAACCCGCTTTAGTCAATCCAATTATTTGCCAGGTTTGTCAAAAATTGTCGCACATTGCAGACAACTTTTCCGCAATGCGAATAATTTCGCCGGCAATGTGGATATTTCCCCACCTTTGTGAATTTCATTTTCACAAAGTGGATAATTCACCCGGCCGGTGGGTAATTATCCGCTCATTGCAAATATGTATAGATTGTAAATGTTTAAACCCCGGCTCATAAAGGAGTAGTTAAAAAAACAAGCATGACGGATAAAAAATGAAGCGGATTACCAGGCGTTGAACGCGCTCCTAATTCTAAATATATGAAGCCGCCCAATATCCAGGAAATTTTTGAAACCGAAACGGCACCCTGCAGTGCGCGCCGCGTGCCAACGTTCGGGCAGAGCGAAATCGAGGTCAATTTCTCAACGAATGAAGCAGAGCTCGCGTGCTGCGGCGAGGTGTTGAGGCCGTTTTGGGCAGATGATGGCCGTTACATCAGCGTGTGCCAGAGGTGCGGTCAGAAATACGCGGACAAGACCAGGGTGCGATATGGCGCCAACCCGTGGATTGGGGTCGATCTTGACGGAACACTGGCGATCGACACCGGAAATAATCGGGACGGCACAGGTTTCGGAGCCATCGGCAGCCCCATCAAGCCAATGTTAATCCGCTTGAAGAAGTGGATCAGCGAGGGGAAAACCGTAAAAATATTCACGGCCCGGGCCTCTTCACCCAAACAGGTGGTTATGATTAGAAAGTGGCTGCTCGTCCGAGGGCTGCCTGATCTGGAAGTGACCAACGTAAAAGATCCGCAAATGGTTGAATTATGGGACGACCGATGCGTGCAAGTGATGACCAATTTGGGGGAACCCATTGAGAAAACTTCGGTGTGTGACCGGAACCGGCAGATGTCCACACGCGGTTCGGGTGGGCGGCCAGAAACCTCCAATCTTTTATCACGCATCCGGTTTTTCCTGACCTTGTAACCAATCCAGAATTCAGAGCCACCCAAAACCAATTTATTTATGAACTTCAAAGCAAATCCAACCAGTTTGATGGAACCCATTTGGGGCGTGTGGTGTGTTTTTTGGTATGCGGTTTACGCGCTCGCCCGCTTGTTTCTTTTTGGCGCCAGAATCTATTGTGCCATTGGTGTCCGGGCGAAAACACCGCAAAAGACCGACTGGAAACATTTGCAGCCTGAATTCAGAAATTAATCAAAATCATTTTAGAAAAAAACTCCAATCAACTAAAAAGCAACATGAAATACATCAAAAACTTGATCTTCGGCACCGCCCTGTTGGGCATCACTGGCGTTGCCCAGGCGGTTCCGACGCTTTACGTCAGCACCACTGGTGCTGCTGGCAGCTACACTATTTTGGGTAGCAGTCCAAGTGGCACCGTGACCTCATTTTCCAGTATTGGAGTGTGGAATCTAATCATAACCACTGGCTTGACGTATCCGGCTGTTGGAAGCGCCGGCAACCCCACCATGACATTGTCCATTCAAGCGACAAGCGGTGAGGCTGGAACATTGTATATTGGTTTTGCCAATAATGGCTACACCGGGCTTGGCTCAATCAACGGCTCGATCGGCGGCCATGTGGTGAACGGTGCCGCCCAAACCTACGCTTTTACAACCTTTGCGGATACATCCAACATCCAGCCGGTCAACACGCTGCCGACAGGCTCCACCATCACCACGCTGTCCGGCAGTCTGCCCGCTGATGCCAATGTGATCGCCTCCGGGAGCTTGCCGCTGACGGCGCCCTATGTTTTGGGCGAGCTGGTGCAAATCACCGCCGCCGGCGCTTCAGAAAACAGCATCCTCGCCACTCTCAATTTCACTCCTGCCGGTGTGCCCGATGGCGGCATGACGGTGGCCATGCTGGGTTTCGGCTTGGTGGCTCTGGTCGCCGCGAACCGGAAACTGGGAAAAGCATGAGCGACATTTTTGCTGACAATAAACACAGAATCAGAACGCCGTCGAGGCATAACCCAACAGTAAAAAACAAGGGACAAGAAAAATGAAAAACACAATTAAAGTCGTTCTGGCAGTGGTTGGCTTGGCCGGCTCGCTTGACCATGTCAATGCGCAAAATGCCCAGATGACGATTTATGATGGGGTAAATCCGTTGATAACGATTTTCGACAACGGGCCGGGCGACATCCTTGGTATGTATGGCGGCATTTATGTCAGCACCCAAGTCGGAGTGTGGAACCTGACCATCTCCTCGGCCATCACCAAGCCGCTGTTCGGTTCTTCGACAGCTCCCGTCATGGATATCAATGTGCAGGCGAGTTCCACGGCCGCCGGAACTCTGACCTACTCTTTTTCAGACAATAACTTCACTCCGGCCAACAATCCCGGCGTTGTGAACGCAACCTTGTCCGGTGGGCTGACCTACGGCTCGGCGACCGCCCAATACAGGGTTTATGGGGATCCCAACAACCTTGTGGGTGCCACGACCGTCCCGCTTGTGAACATCGGGCCAAACCCTTTGTCCACCTTGCAGAGCAGCACCGGAGGCTTCAGCCTGCCTCAGCCGCTTTCATTCACCCAAGTCATCACCCTCACCGCGGCGCAAGCCAGCAACTTCAGTATCGATGCCAGCTTCAATGTCATCGCCGTGCCGGAACCATCAAGCTTGGTCCTGGCCGGGCTGGGCGGTGCGGCCGTGCTGACGCTGTTTCGGCGTAGGAACAATTGATTGAGTTGCCTGTGTGTGAATTTAGTCTGCCAATTCTACAACTCAAACCCGAAAGACGGGCGGCCTGAAATCTCAGAAGGGTTCAGCCGCCCGTTTTTTATCAAGGCGTTTGGAATACTGGCGCAATTCATTTTCTCAGAAGGATTCCCGCCCTCCCTCCCGGGCCGGGCGTCGCAAATTGAACGAACGGCTGGAATTCGCGAAGGCATCCGCGTGTCACCGGTGAAGGGAGGAAGTGAGTTTGAGGAGTCTGCGATTGATCAAACGCCGCGCCATGCAGACAAGCTCAACACCCCTGATTCGTTGCCCGGTTCTGTGATGGCACGGGGCGTCTGGTGCGGGAGCGGTCCCATGGATGGCCTCCAGCCCCCGGGCAGCAGCATTTGTTCGTGTCGAACCACACCCGCAGCGGCTCCAATCAGGATACTGCGCCGGACGGAGCGCAAAGCACCTTTACCGCCAATTGTCCTTGCCGGGTGGATGGCCTTTCCATGACAGGCCCGGCCCGTGCCTGAACTGTCCACCTTCGCGCTGGCTGGTCTTGGCGGATTGGCGCTCCTGTTCCGGATGCGCAATCAACGCCCCGAAGCAGGCCGGCGAGCACATTGGAAAGCCGGTTTCCGGGGCGGGTGGCACGTGCCTTTTGGCTTGCCATTCAAAATCCTGCCGGCAGATCACCCATCAGAATGTTTCGCCCGCCGCTTGTCAAAGTTTCCGGACTGCATTATCGTCCGGAAATGTCGTTGAAGAAACATTTTACTTTACTGGCGCTGGTATTTTGCTCGGCGGGCCTCGCGTCCGCTGACACCCTCCAGCTCAAGGACAAGGCCTCAGTCACCGGCAACATTCTCGCCGAGAAGCCGGACGCCGTCGTTTTGGATGTCGGTTACACCGTGCTGGTCGTGCCCCGCAGCTCCATCGCCAGCATTTCCAAGACTGGCATCGCCGCGCCGCCCATGGCACCCGCCACTTCCAACGCCATCGTTGCGGTCAACGTGCCGCCGCAGTTTTATTATTCCACACTGCTGACTTCCCCCGCGCGCGACGTGAGTTCGTTGGTCAAGCAAATCGGCGAGGCGGTCGTGCAGGTCCGCACACCCGGCGGCCTGGGCTCCGGCTTCTTCATCAACGCGGAAGGTTATCTCATCACGAATTTCCACGTCATCGAGGGCGAGACGGAAATTTCCGTGGAAGTGTATCATCAGAAAGACGGCCAGCTCGACCGCGAGACCTACAAGCAGGTCAAGATCATCGCCATCAATAAATTTCACGATCTCGCCCTGCTGAAGATCGAGGACAAGAACGCGCCGAAGTTCAAATTCATCACCCTCGGCAATTCCGATGCCCTGAACGTGGGCGATGCGGTCTTCGCCGTCGGCAGTCCGCTCGGCCTGGAACGCACGGTCACGCAGGGCATCCTGAGCACCAAGACGCGCCAGCTGGAGGGCAATCTCTATTTGCAGACCAGCACGCAAATCAATCCCGGCAACAGCGGCGGGCCGCTGTTCAATCTCGCCGGCGAAGTCGTGGGCGTGACCAACATGAAGATCACCTTTGGCGAAGGTCTCGGGTTTGCGATCCCGGTGGAACTGGTGAAAAGCTTTCTCGACCACCGCGACGCCTTTGCCTACGCCGCTGACAATCCGAACAATCCCTATCGCTATCTCGAGCCCCCCAGCCGCACGAAACAGAAAGAGGACGACAAATAATTCCGCTCCGTCCGCGCAACCTTTCTCCGCCGTCGAACTTTAACTCATTATGACAAAAGCACTCCGTCCGTTTGTTCTCGCCGCCTTTGCCGCGTCGCTGGCCTTCACCGCTTCAGTGCGCGCCGCGATTCCGCCGGCGGAAAACCTCCTGCCGGCAGACACCTTGTTTGTCGTCACCGCGCCCGACTGCAAGGGATTGCGCACCGCCATGACTCATTCGCCGCAATTTCTGTTGTGGGGCGACCCGGCGATGAAACCGTTTCATGACAAGTTCATGGGCAAGTGGAACGAGGCTTTTGTCGGGCCGCTGGAAAAAGATCTCGGTTTGAAGATCGCCGACTTTGCCGATTTGCCGCAGGGCCAGTTCACCTTTGCCATCACGCAAAACGGCTGGGACGGCACCGGCGACCAAGCGCCCGGACTGGTGCTGCTGCTGGATGCGAAGGACAAGAGCGGCCTGCTCAAAACCAATCTCGCCGCGCTGCAAAAAAAATGGACGGAGGCCGGCAAGGCGATCCGCACGGAAACCATTCGCAACATCAAATTCTCCGTCGTGCCGCTTTCGAGCAACGACGTTCCCGCGGCGTTGTCCGGCATGTTCCCCAAACGCCAGCCCGTCTCGGAACTCGGCAAAGAGGACGCCAAGCCCGCGCCCCCGGGCGAAGTGGTCGTTGGCCAGTTTGAATCCCTGTTGATCGTGGGCAACTCCGTCAAGGCCGTCGAACCCGTCGCCGCGCACCTGACCGGCAGTTCGATTCCCGCCCTGGCCGACAACGCGATTTTCACCGCCGATAAAATCCAGCAGTTCCGCGGTTCGCCGCTCTATTACGGCTGGTTCAACGCGAAAACCTTTTTCAACGTGCTGGCCGCCATCCCGCCGCCGGAACCGAATCCCGCCGCGCCCACCGCCGTGCCACCGATGCCGTGGGACAAGGCGCTCTCCGCCTCCGGCGCGCTGGGCTTGAAGAGCGCGAGCTTTGCCGCCCGCGAATCGCACGACGGCACCCAGGTGGATTTTAATCTGTCCGTGCCGGAAGCCGACCGCGCCGGCATTTTCAAGATGATCGCCGCCGTCCCGAAAGATGCGAACGCGCCGCTCTTCGTCCCCGCCGACGCGGTGAAATTCTGGCGCTGGCGCCTGGACGGCCAGAAAGACTGGGCGACGTTGGAAGCGATGCTCGCAAAAATCTCGCCGGCGGCCGCGAGCACCATCAACGCCGCCATCGCCATGGCCAATGCCAGCGCCCAGCAAAAGGATCCCAGCTTTGATCTCCGTAAAAATCTCATCGGCAATCTCGGCGACGACATCATCAATTATGAAAAACCGGCCGCCGGAAGCGTGGGCGACGTTCCGTCGCTCGTTCTGCTGGCCGCCGCCAATCCCGACCAGACCTTGCTCGCCATCAAAACGGTCGCCTCATTGATGTATGGGCAGCAGACCGCCACGGATCCCCGTGAATTTCTCGGCAAGAAAATCTACAGCATCGCCATGGCGCCGCAGCGGGTGCCCGGCGACGCCCCGGTTTCCCGCTCGCTGTATTGCACGACCAGCAGCGGTTACATCGCGATGAGCACCGATTCCGGCATTGTGGAAAACTTTCTGCGCAACGCCGGCACGCCGCCCAAACCCCTGCGCGAAGCCGCCGGACTCACCGAAGCCGCGCAGCACATCGGCGGCACCGGCAACGGGCTGTTCGGTTATCAGAACCAGCGCGAAGTGATGCGGACCGCCTTCACGCAGTTGAAAAATCAGAGCTCCGACGCCGGTCTTGGCTCGATGGCCGCCCTGCCCAAGAACATGCGCGACTGGATGGATTTCTCGCTGCTGCCGGAGTTCGACCTGGTCTCCAAATACTTTTTCTTCTCCGTCTTCAACGGCAACACCACGCCGGACGGAATTTATTTCAAGGCCTTCGCGCCGCGCCCGCCGGGGTTGAACTGAAAACGGTTCGTCGTAAAAAATTAAATCGTTGTTCTTGAAAGCAGGACAACGATTTTTCTTTTTGCGGGATTATGACAAGCCCTTCCAGCGGAGCGCGAGTTGTCTCAACTCGCAGCGAGTGGCCAAATAAAGGGGCGGCGGGATGATTTTAAAGCAGCGCTGGCTGGCGACCACGCTGCGGTTTGGGACAAACCGCGCTCCGTCCAAATGCCCGTTCGCCCACGACGGCTCTGGCAAAGGTGTCATCCCAATTGACGGCAATTCATGTGAAGGTTGACCCTCGGTTCGCGCGGCAAAGCGCCAGAGGACTGGCGCAGTCCATGCCGCTCCGCGCAATTCAAGGCTCATCGCGCCGCGCCAGCGTCCCGGAGTGCGGCGGCCCTCCGCCGCTTTTTCCCAGTGCCTGCTTGAAATGGTGCCAGTATCAAATCTGCCTGCCATGGCAGCGGACGCGCCATCATTTGCTGAAACGAATCACGCAGACATAAACTTCATCCCTTCATGCTGGACAGTAAATTTCGTCCGGCTTGCGGTCGGTTTATGAACGTGGTTGGGGCATGTTTTTAAATCTGGGCGGAGTGCGCCCGTCCCCGGGCGCAGCGATGCCGCAATGGCCAAACTGGCGGGAAATTTCGAGAGCCGCCGGCTCCAAGTCCGTTGCTGCGGCCGGGGACGGCCGCGCTCCGTATTTTGAAAACACGCCCCAGGATCAAGCAACGGCACATCAGGACAGGCTGCAAAAAACGAAAAATCGCTGCCCCGGCAAACCGGGGCAACGATTTTCAATTTAGCGATTCAACGCGCGCCGCCTATTCCTGCGGATAGACCAGCACGCGGTTGTGCACCAGCACGACCAGATCGTTTTTCTTGTCGCCGGTCACATCCACCACGAGCGCTTCGCGCGGTTCCGGCACGGCGTTCTCACGGGCACGGAAGGTGTGCTGCTCAAACACCTGCCAGCGGTCGGACGGCACCAGCTTGTGACTGGCGCTGAAGCTGACGAGGTCGAGATAATTTTTCGCCGTTTCCATGAAGACGAGGTCCTTGCGCCCGTTGCCGGTCAGGTCACCCGCCACCACGTCGTTCAAAAAGCCGTCCTTGATGGGCGTTTCGTAACCGTCGAGCACGGTGAGATCCCACACCTCGCCCGCCAGCGGCAGCCACGCCACGGTGTTCTGGCCGAGGAACGCCACGCTCGACACATTCGTGCCACCCAGCGCCACCGTTTGGACGCTGCCGAAATCCGTCGCCGGCAAATCCACGTTGCGGACCACCTGCCACACGCCGGTCGCGTCACGTTCGCACAAGGTCAGCTGCTTGTGCTCGACGTCGAACAGAAAAATGGAAGGCACCGCGTTCGTGCCGTTCCGCACCGCCGTCGCGCCGACGATGCGCGAATCGCTGGCGGCACCGTTGATCTGGTCGCGCACGCGGAACGTCCAGCCCGGCTGGTTCGTTGACCCCGGAATTTTTTCCGCGCGTTCCAGCACGACCGCACGGACGAAATTTTTCTGCGGCAGCAGCAATTCCACCTTGCCGTCGCCATCCACGTCCGCCGAGGCCAGCCACGGCTGGTCGAGCGCGCCCCCGGGCGGGTCCACATCCAGCTCGTCAAAATCGCCGCCGGATTTCTGCAGCAGCACTTTCACTTTTTCATACGGGATCAAGGCGACCAGGTCCGCCAGTCCGTCCTGATTGACGTCCTGGATGGTGAACGAGGACGGATTGGATTTGAAACTGTCGCTCAGCTTCTGCGTCTTCATTTTGCCATCCGCCGTGCGCGTCATCAACGAACGCTGGCCGTCCTTGTCCAGGATGATGGCCAGCACCGGTTTCGCGCCGTGTTTCAACGCGCCGACGGCCATGGCGAGCGGCTTGCCATCCAGCGGAATCAACGTCGGAAACGGCAGGTGACCGGCCTTGTCAAACTGCGTCACCCCGACCGCGCGTTCGTCGGCGCTCAAAAGAAAAATGCTGGGCTTGCCATCGCCATCCATGTCCGCCGCCACAATCCGGCTCACGCCTGCCAGCGTCGGGAACGTTTTCGGGTTCGCCAGCGAACCATCCGCCTGCTGCAGATAAACGGACAACTGTCCGCTCGCGGGTTCGGCGACGAGCAGATCCGGACGGCCATCACCGTTGACATCCGCCCAGAGCAATCCGCGCGCTCCGGTGTCCGCCTTGTTCAACGGCAGGATCTGGAATTGTCCGCGCCGGAAGGCGCCGGACAACACCTCCGCTGGTTTGCGCGTGAACTGCGACACCTCCGCGCGACCGGAGCTTTGTGCGATGGTGGTGACGTAATTTTTCGCATCGCCACCGAGCGTGTCCGCGCAGAACGAGCGGATGGGCGGCAGCTTGAAGTAGAATTCCGGCCCCAGCTGGCCACCGGCATTTTGCAACCGGAAACGCAGCGGCGTGGGGCTGTCAAAATCCACCAGGAATAAATCCTTCCGGCCGTCCCCGTCCACATCCGCGATCTGCACGGCCTTGGGCGTGCCGGAATAGGAGATCTTCTGCGGCTCGGCCAGCGTGTGGTCCGCGTTCTGGGCGAAAAAATAAAGCACGCCGCTGTCGCCCAGCAACACGAGGTCCGTGCGGCCGTCGCCGTTCAGATCGCCCTCAGCCAGCGCATTCGCCGCCATCTGCGCGTTCTCGAGCCGCCAACGTTTGGGCTCGCTCCAGCCGTTCGTGCCCTGATTGTAGATCACCTCGAGGTCCTTCGCATCGCCGTAGAAAGCGATGTCCGGACGGCCGTCCCCGTTCAAATCCGTGACGACCATCGCGGCGATGTGCTCATCCACCGGGATGGAATCAATGCGGAAGCGCGCGTCCGGCGGCAGTTCGTTGATATCCAGTTTGACCAGCGGCTTGGCGTCGGCCACCAGGTTGGTCTTGCCGGTGCGATTATAGAGCAGGCTGATTTTGGAACGCAGATTGTCGGCGACCACGAGATCGTTCAGGCCGTCGCCATCCAGGTCGGCCGCGTGCAGCAGGCTGATGCCGGCATCAATCGGAAAAATCTCCTTGCCGGTGAAGCCCGGGCTGTTCGTGACGCTCGCGCCGCGAACGGCGGAGGCAAAACTGAAAACAAACGCCGCAAGCACGGCGCAACGTGTGAATCTCATGGCTCGCATAAAGTGGCGGCAACCTGCCATTGGCGGAGGGAATTTGCGAGATTATTCGCCGCTATTTTGGTGGGGCGAGACTACCGGCGAGCCAGTTTAGACATTGCAAAGACCGGCTCGCGGGGACGCTCGCCCCACCGGTTACTCGCCGATAAAATGAAGCGTGACATGGCGGGCATGACCGTGCGTGCGGTGTTCCCACAGATAAATCCCCTGCCACGTCCCCAACGTCATCCGCCCGGCACGGATGGGAAGGCTCAGATTCACGGTCGTCAACGCGGTGCGGATGTGCGCGGACATGTCGTCGGCGCCCTCCGCAGTGTGGACGAATAACGCATCGCCGTCCGGCACGAGCCGTTTGAAATACGCCTCCAGATCGCGGCGCACATCCGGGTCGGCGTTTTCCTGGATGAGCAGCGAGGCCGACGTGTGCTGCAAATGCAGCGTGAGCAGGCCGTCGCGACACCGGATCTGACCGATCCATTGTGCCACCTCGCGCGTGAATTCGTAAAGCCCGCGTCCCCGCGTGGCCAGGGTCAGTTCATGGAAAAATTGGCGTACCATTTGAAACTTGTCGGTAACGATTCATTTAAATTCAACGCAAAGGCGCAAAGCGGCCAGGACGCAAAGTTGAAACAGCGAGACCCGAACGAAGGCGGCAGACAGCTTGCGTATCACCAAAGAATGTTGTCGCAGACTGACGGGAGCGATTTTCAAATCCCGTGCGTCTTTGCACCTTTGCACCTTTGCGCCTTTGCGTTAAAAATCTTCTGCAGGGTTCCGGCTTAGTGTGCATTTGCCGGCACGAAATTTCCGCCCAGGACCTTTTCCAGCTCGGCATTATGCGGCTGGCCGGCGGCGAGCGCTTTTTGATAATGCCAGCGCGCGAGCTGCACCAGCGGCGGTGTCTGGTTGATGTAGATCACCGCCAGATTATTGTGGGCGGCGGCATAATTCGGCGCGATCTGCACCGCCTTGCGCAGGGCCGTTTCCGCCTGCACCCGCAGACCTTTATGACTCAAGGTGACGCCGAGATAGTTCTGGATCTCGGGATTCTGCGGATCCAGCTTGGCGGCGCGGCTCAAAATATTCAGGGCGTCGTCATATTTCTCCTGGCGAAATTTCAGATAACCGAGCATCGAGAGGTTGTAGGCATCGTCGGGAGTTTGCGCGACGGCGGCCGCCAGATGCTTTTCCGCCTCGTCCAGCTTGCCCTGCTCCATCTCGATCGCCGCGAGGTTGCCCAGCGCGATCGGGTTGTTTTCATCGCGCTGCAAAATCCTCTGATAATTGTCCTCGGCTTTGTCGTATTGTTTTGCCGCAAAAAAACGCTGCGCCTCGGCGACGAGCTGCCCCGAACCTTCGGGCAGTTCCTTGATGGATTTCTTTTCCGTCCCCGGGCCGGCCAGCTGCGGTTCCGGCTGCCGGAACAGCGCCAGCTCTTCCTCCGTGTAAGGCACGGCCAGCGCCTCATCCACCGAGATCCGCGCCCGCAAAGTTTTGATCTGGTCGTTCAGATCCCCGATCTGCGCGGCGGTGTTCTGTTTTTTGGCGCCATAAAGTTCCTTGTTCGCCGCGCCGAGTTTGGCGAGCAGATCATTCCGTTCCTGGGTCAACTCGCGAATGCGCGCCTCGTTGTTGAGCTGGTCGGCGGACGGCGCTTTGGCGACCACCGGATTCTGGCTCAGGCGGTTTTCCAGCGCCAGTTTTTCCAGCTGCCGGATCTGCACGTCGGATTGCAACGTGGCGATCTGCAGCCGCGCCGATTTTAAATCGGCATTCAGCCGGTCCGTGGACGCCGTGGAATTGGTGGCGGCGGTTTTCAAGTCGGCGACCTGTTTTTTGAGGAGCTCATTTTCCGCGCGCAAGGCGTCAAGCGCTCCGGGGCTGGCGAGCAGCGTCTGCAGGCGGCCTTGCAGCGTCCGGTTGTCCAGCGCAAGCTTGTCCGCGCGCGCGATCTGCTCGGACAGCTTCTGGTTTGCGTCGGTCAACGCCAGTTGCGCCTGTCTCAACGCGTCCGTCCCGGCGGCCGGGGCGACGCTGTTCGTGTGGGATTTGCCCTGCGCCAGGCTGACTTTCAGCAGGTCATTTTCCTTCATCAGGTTCGAGATTTTTTCCTGCGCCTTTGCCAGCTCACGCGAGTCCGCCGTCGCCGGCTGCGCGGCCAGCGCCTCCTTCAACTTCGCCTGCAACGTGGTGTTGGCGGCCTGCAGGGCCTGCACCTGTCCGCGCAAATCGTCCGCCACCACGGGCGCGGCCGTGCCGGACGGAGGAGCGTTCGGGACGGCCGCCACGGGCGCGACAACCGCTTGAGCGGGAGCTTTGGGTTCGGGCAGCTGCGCCTTCAATCCGGCAATTTTTCCGGCGACATAGCTCAACCGGAAATTGATGATCTTGGGATTCCAGTCCGGATAGGCTTTTTGAAATTTAGCCAATTCCTGCTGCGCATCGGTGTATTGCGTCAGGGCATCCTGCGACCGGCCGGAACCGGCCAGCGTATCGGCCTGCTGGACCAGGCTATAAATGATGATGTATTGGTCATCCGCATATTGCTGCGACCGCGCCGTGGACAATCCGGCAACGAGCAGGCACAGGACAAGCGCGGCATAAAACTTCATGACGGAAGAGTAATCAAACCCCACGAGGTTTGGCAACGCCGCCGCGCGCGATGAGGAAACATCTGAGATCCGAGATTCAACATTCAACTCTCAACTGACTTGGCCGTGTCTTGATTTGCCGCGACGGCGCGCGAACCGTCCCGGTTCGCAGCGGGTGGAATCGCCAATGACCCGAAAAACCGATGACGCGATTGCCACCCGAATCGCTGCGGACGGGGACCGTCCGGTCAAATCAGGCCGCTACCGTCGCACAGGAAGATTTGACCTGCGCCGGAACATTTGCTAGCGTCCTGCTCCGTCGAGAGAGAGGCCATATGAATACCGCGCTTCACCAACATGTGCTCGTATTGAACCGGTTATGGCAGGCGGTCAACGTCTGCACCGCCCGCCGCGCCCTCACCCTGCTGTTTCAGGGCCAGGCCCAGGCCGTCATGAACGAGCAGGATGGTTCGTTTCGCACGTTCAACTTTACCGAATGGCGCGGCCTCTCCGAGAACGCGCCGCACGAGGAATCCATCCACGCCATCTCCTTCCGCATCCGCGTGCCCCGTGTCATCCTGCTCCTCATGTATGACCGGATGCCGAAGAAGGAGGTCAAGTTCACGCGGCACAACATTTTCGAACGCGACAAAAACACCTGCCAATATTGCGACGAGGTGTTCGACCGGAAAGACCTGAATCTGGACCACGTCATTCCGCGCGACCGTGGCGGCCCGACGACCTGGGAAAACATCGTCTGCTCCTGCATCGACTGCAACACGCGCAAGGCCAACCGCACGCCGCAGGAGGCCGGCATGCGCCTGGTCCGCAAACCCAAGCGGCCCAAATGGCGGCCGTTCGTGCAGATCAATTTCACCCTGCAACGCCACGACAGCTGGAAACATTTCATCGACCTCGCCTATTGGAACGTGGAACTCGGGGAAGATGTTTAACTTGGTTGAGGGGCGTAAAGCCCCGTCGGGGCCACGCCCTTTTACGGGGTTGAAAGCTGAGAGTTGAGAGTTTGCGCTTGGGAGCGCCGGCGTCCCGCCGACCAGATTCCAAGCAATACGCCGGCGGGACGCCAGCGCTCCCGGCAAAACCGCCCGCACCATCCAGACGCGAAACCCTCAGCGCTCAACTTTCAACCCTCAACCACCATTTTCCCGCCCGTTGCCGCAACTTCTGTTTGCCGCCGGTGTTTCAAACGGTATATTAAAAGCATGAAACGCGTCGGAACCATTGCAGTTTGTCTCGTCGGCGGCCTGACTTTGGGCTCCAGCTTGCGCGCCGACGATGTCGTGCTGCCCGGCAATCCTTACGCCGTCGTGGTGACGCGGAATATTTTCGGCCTGAACCCGCCCCCGGTGGTGGATCCCAACGCCACCGTCGTCGAACCGCCGGTGAAGATTGTGCCCAACGGCATCATGTCCATCTTCGGCCAGTTGCAGGTGCTGTTCAAAGTGGCGGCCAAGCCCGGCGGCAAAGATGCTGCCTACATGCTCACCGAAGGCCAGCGCCAGGACGATATCGAAGTGGTCAGGATCAATGAAAAGGCGGCCATCGTGACGTTCAATAATCACGGCATCGTGCAGGACCTGCCGTTGGTGGTCACCCCGCCCAGTTCCACTCCGTCCGTGCCGACGGGTGGACCCGCTGCCGGACTGGGCGGAGCCGCCGGCAACAATCCATTCAACAGCCGTTTTGGCAATCGCGGCACCCCTGCAACCCGTGGCGGAACAAGTGGCGGGGGTAATAATCCCGGTGCAGACAATGGTTCAGGGCCGCGAAATGTTCCGACCCGCGCCAGTGCTATCATTGAAAGGCCTCAATCAAACCTGACTACGGAAGAAGCAACGATTGCCATGGAAGTAAATCGCGAATTGACCAAGCAGCAGGTGATGGAGGGCAGTCTGCCGCCCATTCCTCCCACTGAAATCACGCCTTCCGACGCAACGGGCCCGGGTGGCGGACCGTTGGTAACTCCTACACCGGGCGCACCGGGCGCACCACCGTGAGTTTGTCCTGCCTTGCTACGCCTTTGCCGAATTTTTTGCCGATTCGATCAGCTCCCAGAACTTGGGGTTTTCCTGCAACACTTCATCCTCGTCGGATTTGAGGCCGGAACGGAAAAAGAAATCTTTCAGCGTGTGACGGCTCAGGATGCGATGCACCAGGATGCCCAGGTCGTGCCGTTCAAAATACACGCGGTAATCGCCCAAACGAAACCGGTGCAGAATCCGGTTGCCCTGCTCCAGCTTCCCGAATTCGTCCAATTCCGTGCCGCGCACCTGCTGCGGCAGGCCGCGAAAATCGCCGAGGATCTGCAGTTGCAGTTCCTTGGGCATCCGGGCCAGTTCGGCCGCACTGGCGGGGGTGAAGATGATCTGGAACGCGTTGGTCATATCGGGTCTAGGGTCTAGGGTCTGGCGTCCGGGGTCAAGCGCCGTGGTTGAATGCTTAAGGTTGAGGGGTTTTCAGAAGTCTCAATTTAATTCCAGCAGCCAGGCAATCTTTTCGCGCACGGCCAGCGTGACGCGCGCTTCAAACTGTCCGGCGCGGCGTTCCAACCGGTGGTTTTCAACCGAGGTCAAGCCTTCAACATTGGCCACGCCTTCATCTGCACCCGGCAACCAGCGCACGCGCGGCAATTTCACTTCGTAATCGCCACCACGAATCAGCGTCGTCATCGGCACACAAATGCACAAGGCGCGCTCCGCGTCCTTGTCCTCGCGCGAGACCACCAGTAGTGGACGCAGCTTGCCCTTCAAACCCAAATCCACCCAATACACTTCACCAGGCTTTGGATTTATCATAAAAACTTTCCAGCATGGCAGCGCGCCGTTCCCAGGCCCCGGCCGGCGACTCCATTTTTTCCGGCAGATTGATTTTGGGCGCGGGTATAATCCACCAGCCGCCGTTCTCAGGCGTCACCAGATATTTGGCGCCTTTGCGCACGCCCCGGATGGAGACGCGCCCCTTGTCATCGGCTTTTACCAAGGTTGTATCCATGTGGGAACATTTCCACCCCGCTTGGCCGGTGTCAACGGCTTAAAATAGTTGAGGGTTTTTGGTTGAGGGTTGAGAGTCAAGTTGCGGTTGAGGGTTTTTGGTTGAGAGCTGAGGGAAAAATCAAGCAGCTGTCTCCAGCAATGACCGGCGCAAGCCGCTCAACATCTTGCTCTGTTTTTCGCAGGCGGAATACAAAAGGTTGAAATCGTTTTCTGATAAAAAGCCCTGGCGTTTGGAAATGGTCGCCTGCGAAACGACCTCAAATAATGAACCGGTCGCGATTTCTACAAAACGGGCAAAATCCGGCCGGGATGAACGCGAGCTTCCTTCGGCGATGTTGGAGGAAATGGAAACGGCGGCCCGCCGCATTTGATTCGTCAAACCAAACCGCTCTTCGTCGGGAAATGTCCTTGTGCTGGCATAAACCGAATCCGCAAAATCAATCGCCTCCTGCCACACTTCCAGCTTCTCAAAGTTGAACATAATTTTAATGGTTGAGAGTTAATAGTTGAAGGTTGAGTGGCGAAAAGTCACACGACTAACCCTCAACCAACAACATTCAACCACAAACCATTTTTGCCCTCAACCCTCAACCAAAAACCCTCAACCATCAACTTTTCCGAATGGTAGCGCATAGGGGAATCGAACCCCTCTTTCAGCCTTGAGAAGGCCATGTCCTAGCCGATAGACGAATGCGCCGCTAAACCGGTTGGGAGTTTAAGGTTGAGGGCGGGGAGATTCAAGCACCAAGGATGAAATCTGGCGGTGAGAATGATTGACGTGGCAGGGATGGTGCGCAGCGTCGAGCGCAGCGTCCGGCGAGGCAACGCGAATGGCATGGACGCACCGCTTGGCCACGTTCATTCCGCCCTCGCTTCGCTAACAGGCGGGGACATTGCAGCGCGATGTCCCTGCCGATTGAGGGTTCAAAGACGGCTTGCATTCAGAACCACCACCTTTAACTTCGTTGCATCATGAACCATTCATGGGAAATAGTGAGCCGCGTCCTGCACCCGAGTCGCAACCAGGACGTCTTGATTTGGAAAAAAAGGGAACGATGGAATGAAATCCAGCCCAACCCCGCGGTGGAATACGCCACACCATGAAGCGGCCATCCCTGGTGTCTCAAGGTTCGCTGAACCGGATCTTTGAAGCGGTCAACGAAGCTTGGAAACGCAGCGATTTTCAGGCAGCCATCGAGATGATGGAACGCGCCAGCCGCCTGAATCCTTCCAACGCCGGCATCCTGCTGAATCTGGGCCGGCTATATTGTGCGCGTTACGATTATACCACCGCCGAACAGTGTTTCGAAAAGGCCCTGCGCGTCGCTCCCCAGAAATTGGAAGTGCTCGTGGCCGCCGGTCAGCATAGCCGCGATTTCAACAATTTCACCATGGCCGAGGGCTATCTCAAACGCGCCTTGGAACAGAAAGGAGTTTCCCCGGACACTCTGGTCAAGCTGGCGGAAGTTTATGAACGGCTCCGCCGTTCCGATGAGGCCGGCAGCCTGGTGGACCGCGCCTTGCATTCAGATGCCAACTCCGGCCCGGCCCTGCTCCTGCGCGCCCGACTGGACCGGCAGGCAGGAAGGCTGGATGCGGCGGAAAAATTGCTGCGCGCTTTTCCCGCCAAGGCTGAACAAAATTTCCGCGTGAGTGCCGGCTATGAACTCGGTGGCATCCTTGACCGGCAGGGCCGATACGACGAAGCCATGGCCGCGTTTCTTGAAGCCAAGGCGTTGCTGACTCCCCAAGCGGGGCGCCCCACCTTCGAGTTGAAGATGATGCGCCAACGGATCAATCACCTCACCGCCAACGCCTCGGCGGAAGTATTGCGACAATGGTTCGATTCATCCGCGCAACTTCAGCCCGCGCATCGGATGGCTTTGCTGGGCGGTCATCCGCGCTCCGGCACAACGCTGCTGGAACAGGTGCTGGATACGCACCCGGAGATTGTTTCGGCGGAAGAAACGGAAATTTTTCACAGCGAGGCGTATGGTCCGTTGATGCGCGGCCTGCCCGATGACACGGCGATGTATGCGGCGCTCGCCGCCGCGACACCCGGTGCGCTCCAGACTGCCCGGCAGAATTATTTTCGCACCACGGAATTGTCCTTGGGCGGCCCTATCGCCGGACGGTTGCTCATTGATAAAAATCCGTCCTACACCTTTTTGATCCCGGCGCTCATCCGCATCTTTCCGGAGATGAAATTTCTCATCGCCCTGCGCGATCCGCGCGACGTGGTCTTGAGCTGTTTCATGCAAAATCTCCCGCTCAACCAGGTCGGCGCGGCCTGCCTCAGCCTGGCCAGCACCACGGAGGAATATGCCGCCTTGATGGGCGCCTGGCAGGCCATCGCCCCGCGCATGCGCAACCCGTATCTGGAAGTCCGCTACGAGGACATGGTGGTTGATCTGGAATCGGTCGCGCGCAAGACCCTGGATTTTCTCGATGTTCCGTGGGATGCCCGGGTGCTCGGATTTGACGAACATGCCCGGCAGAAAACCGTCCGCTCGCCCACTTACACCGACGTGACCCAGCCCGTTTATAAACGCGCCATGGGCCGCTGGCGGAACTACCAGAAATATCTCGAACCCCATTTGGAAAAACTGGAGCCCTTCGTCAAATCGTTGGGGTATGAATGAAATTGATTGGTAGGAGTCGAGGTGACGAGACTCTGACTTGGCTTTGGTTTTTAATGGCAATCTCGGAACCCAACCGGGGGAACTGGTTTGAGACTCCTCACGTCGTCTCCTACGAAGAATAATTGATTTGGACCGCGGCTTTACGCATGTTGGACGAATCATGAAACGGCCACCACTCATGGCAGCGGGTTCGCTCAACCGCATGCTTCAAGCCGCCGAAGCCGCCTGGGAACGCAAGGATTTTCAGGAATGCATCGAAACGCTCCAAAGGGCCAGCCGCCTGGCGCCTTCCAACGTCGGCCTCCTGCTCCAACTGGGCCGTATTCAGGGTTTGCGTTACGACTACGCCGCCGCTGAAGCGTGCTTTGAAAAAGCTTTCCGCGTGGCCCCCCGGAAAACCGAGGCGCTCACGCTGATCGCGGACAACTGCCAGAATTTTCGCAACCCGGATCTGGCCGGGCGTTACCTCCGGCGGGCGCTCGAGCAATCCGATGCGACCCCGGAAGCCTGCATCAAACTCGCGGAACTTTATGAACGCCTCCGCCGTTTGCCGGAGGCCGCACAGCTTGTCGAACGCGCCTTAAGACTGAAGCCGGCTTATCCGGCGGCACTGCTCGTCCACGCCCGGCTGGAACGGCTGGCCGGAAGCTTCGAGACCGCGGAACAACTGCTGCGCTCCTTCATCACCAAACCCAATCCCGACACGTGGGTCCATGCCCAGGCCTGGTATGAACTGGGCAACATCCTGGATCGCCAGCAAAAGTTCGATGAGGCCATGACGGCATTTCTCGAAGCCAAGACTTTGCTGCGCCCGCAGGCCGCCCGACATCTGGCCGAGCTGAAAATATTCCGCGCCCGCTTGAAAGTGATGGAAGCGAATGTTTCGTCGGAACTACTCAAACGATGGTTTGATACCGGGCCAAACCTGCCGCCCGCGCGACGACTGGCCCTGCTTTGCGGCCATGCCCGTTCCGGCACCACCTTGCTGGAGCAAGTGCTGGACGCCCACCCGGAGATTGTTTCGGCGGAAGAAACCACCACTTTTTTGGATGATGCCTTTGCCCCGCTCCGGCGCTCTTTGCCGCCCGATGCCTATATGCTGCCCGTGCTGGAAGCGGCCGGCACGCCGGCATTGCAACAAGCGCGCGCGGCCTATTTTCGGTCCATGGAACTGTCCCTCGGCAGTCCCATCGCCGGCCGGCTGTTGCTGGATAAAAATCCCGTGCTCACTTTTTTGATTCCAGCGTTCGTCCGCGTTTTTCCGGAGACCAAGTTTCTCATCGCCTTGCGCGACCCGCGGGATGTGGTCTTGAGCTGCTTCATGCAACCCCAGCCGCTCAATCCGGTCACGGCGGCCTATCTGAGTCTGGCAGGAACGGCCGAAGACTACGCCGACCTCATGAGCATCTGGCGGACACTTGCGCCGTTGATGCCGGCGCCTTGTCTGGAAGTCCGTTACGAGGACATGGTGGCTGATCTGGAATCGGTCGCGCGCAAGACCCTGGATTTTCTGGACGTTCCGTGGGATGACCGCGTGCTGGGATTTGACGAACACGCCCGGCAAAAAATGGTGCGCTCGCCCACTTACGCCGACGTGACCCAGCCCGTTTACCAGCGTGCCCGGGGTCGATGGGTGAATTACGAAAAATACCTTCAGCCTTATCTCGCCAAACTGGAACCGTTCATCAAAGCGTTCGGGTATGATTAGGCGCTTAAGGCAACTGAAGAAAATCCCTTCTCGTTCACCGGGCTTTGATCGGACAACGATGGCGGCAGAAATTTGTTTTCAGTCCTGATGACCAGACCGCTTAAGGATGTCCTTGGGGAGCTGGCTTGGTATTTTCCCGTGCTTTCGCGCCTTTTTCCAAAATAAGATTGTATTCTTGAAGATACTCCGGATTCTCTGGCTGCAGAGCCAGCGCGGCCCGCACTTGTTCGGTGGCTTCGGTTAATTTGTCCTGTTTTTCAAACGCGATTGCCAGTCCGTAATGCGCCAAGGCCGCTGAGCCATTAAGCCGAAGAGCCGTCTGGAACGCTTCAACCGCGTCGGCATAGTTCCCGCGCCACAACTGAACCCCGCCGATTTTATTATAAGTCTCGCCGAAATAAGGATTAATTTTTGTCGCTTTGATCAGATGCTCAAGAGCCGGGTCATGTTGATCTTTTGCCTCGTAACTCATCGCCAGATTGACCTCCACCAGAAAATTATTGGGATTCTGACGGAGCGCATGTTCGAACAAGCTGAAACTATTTTTCCAATAGCCCACTTGAGCCATCGTCACCGGAATGCAGACGGCGATGACTCCAACAGCCAGGGCGCGGAGCAAGAGCGGCGGGAGCCGCCATTTCTCCGCCAGATCACAGCCCAGCCAGGTAATGGCGATGAACAGCCCGATGAGCGGCACATAGGTATAACGGTCAGCGATGGATTGAATCCCCACCTGCACCAGGCCGATGACCGGCAACAATGCAATCAAAAACCAGAACCATCCCGTAAATACGTAAGGCCGCTTGCTGGCCATGCGAACGGCAACCACGCTCACGCAGACAAGAATCAAGGCCGCCAGCACCGGATACCAGATGGGCCAGCCCTGTGGATACGGATAGTTGATATACAATTTGCCCGGCCAGACCATCTTCACGAGGTAGCGCAGATAGGACAACGCCGCATTCAACAGACGATATTCCAGCGGAAAAGCCATGACCATGGCCTGCGCTTGCGCCCAAATGGTGACGGCGCATGAAACCGCCGAGAGCACGAAGAATGGCACCTTCTCCATCAGCAATCCATTTAAATTCTGAATTCTGAATTCTGAATTCTGAATTCGATTCAGCGGCCAGAAATCCAGGAGGAGCAGCAAAAACGGCAGCGTGACCAGCATGGGCTTGGCCATCAATCCCAACGCGAAGAAAACCAGACCCAACCAGTAGAAAGGAGCGTGCGCAAAAGCTGTCGGTGCCGGGCGGTTTGCCTCTGACCTCCGACTTCTGATCTCCGACTGCTGCACATAGCGGACGTAGGCCCAAAGCGATAATAGCAGGAAAAATGTGCTCAACACATCCTTGCGTTCAGCCACCCACGCCACGGATTCCACATGCAGCGGGTGCACCGCAAACAGCGCCGCCACGAATGCACTACGCCATTTTGCACCCGTCACGCGTTGGAGAATCAAAAAAAGAAAAACGGTGTTGAGAATGTGGAAGGCAAGGTTGGTGGCATGGAAACCGGTGGCGCCAGTTCCATAAAGACTGCTATCCAGCATGAGAGAAGCCCAGGTCAATGGATGCCAGTTGTCGCAATCCCGCGAGGTGGCAGCCCAGCACAAGCCATCCCAGCCCAATCCAGCCTGAACGTGGGGATTCCGGACCACATAACCTGGATCATCATAATCAACAAATTCAGAAGAGAATGTTCCCCAATAGGCAGGCAGCGTGACGAGCATGAGCAGCAGACAGATTGCCCAGGTCGCCTTCGTTTTGTCATCAGTATGCTGCATCGGTCATCAAGATTAGGCCAGTCCCGAGTCTCTCCACAAATTCATTCCTTCAAACCGGACGAATCGCCCAGTCACAGGCGGCCCTGATGTTTGACCGGTTCATCCCCCATGGCAATGTCATTTGAATTGCATCCTTCCGCCTGATTGCTCATTTAATTGGCGCAGCCTGCTCCCGCCAGGGCTGATGGTTCTCAAATAGTTTCATCAACTCCTGATTCTTGAGTGCCAATCTTTGCTCGCCGAGAGACTGAGCCAGATCGCGGGCCCTTGCTGACGCGGCCACTGCCTCTTCAAAACGCCCGGCCTCAGCGTAGGCAGCCGCCAAAGTTCCGATCAACTGCGGCTCATTGTAACCCGTCAACTGACAAGCCCGCTCGGCCAGTTGAACTGACTCCACACCGTTACGAAAGCTGGCCTGCGGCCGGGTGGCACGGAGCCACGCAAGATTACTTAGAAAAAATGGATTGTTTGGCGCCAGCTTGATGGCCGCTTCATATTCTACAATCGCCTGCTCGATCTGTCCCTGATGCAACAGGGCGTTGCCAAGATTATTGTGGCCGTTGGCAAATCCGGGATCCAGTTTGACCGCCTGCTGATATTGGTTAATCGCTTCGTCCCCACTGCCCTCCTGGAGCAGGGCATTACCCAGGTTGTTGTGTGCTTCGGAATCATCCGGGTTGAGGCCAACCGCCTGTTGATATTGATCAATGGCCTCCTTTACCCGCCCTTGGTTAAAAAGCAAAACCCCCAGATTGTTATGGGCCATTAATGAGGCCGGGTTCCGGGCAAGGGTGACACGCCAGAGTGTTTCGCGATCTGCATACATACCGCACTGATGCCAGGTCAATGTGCCCAATGTCAGCAGCAAGGCTCCACAAAATACCAGTTTTGAAAATGGCCGGTTGTTGAATGCCATGGTGACTGCCGCCGCCGCGAAGGCAATCAAGCCGATGGACGCCACATACTGGTAGTGATCCGCCACAAACGAATAACGAAAAGTATAGAGCATGATGAACCCCAGCGTGGGGGCCAATGTTACCAGATAAAAGAGCACGACCACCGCGAGACTTCGTCCGGTTTGGCGGCGGGTGAGAAAAATCCCCGCCACCAAAATCACCCCCGCCACCAACCAGCCATAGGCCAGCGGATCGGCCGGATTGACATTCCAGCGCGGATAACTGAATGTCAAGTTCACCGGCCAGACCAGTTTGCCCAGGTAAAACCAGGCGGCGTGGCTGGCGATGAGAATCCGGTCCACTAAACCAAAATCAAACAGCCTGCCCTGCGTGCCCTGGTGATAACGCTCCCACCACATCGCCAATAGTCCCATCCCCAATCCCAGCACGCAGAACGGAACGATCTGCGCAAACCGCGTCCGCGTGATTGGCCATCCTTTCAACCATGACAACAGCAGCAACACTGCGGGGAATGTGCAGGCGGTTGTTTTACTGCATAGAGCCAGAAGATAACACACCAGCGCCACTCCATAATAACCCCACAATCGCCGCGGTGGCTCTTCCATAAATTTGATCCAAGCCAGTAATGCCAGCAAAATAAAGAACAACGACAAAATGCTTTTTAGCTCGGTGATCCAAGCCACGGATTCCACCTGAACCGGGTGCAGAGCGAAAATCGTCGTTGCCAGCCAAGCACCCGGTAACCCCAGGCGATAGAGAAGACGCCACAGCAGCAGGGCATTGGCCACATGCATCAGGATGTTCACCCAATGATAACCATCTGGGTTGAGACCCCAGAGCGCCTTTTCCAGCCGGAATGCCGAATAAGTCAGTGGAAAGTATTGCGAGGGTGATTCCAACGAAAACCAGATTCTCCAGAGGCCATCTGGGGCGGAGAGCAGCGGATTCTGAGTGACATATTTATCGTCATCCCAGATGAAACCGGCATGCCACGCCGGCTGATAGGCCATAATGGTGGCCGAAATCAATAAAAGGCCAAGCAGCCAAAAGCGGTGCGGCGAGGAAGTCAGAAACACAACCATCCAGTTTGATTCCAATCGGCGACTACCTTCAAGAACCACCCCCGCACCGGCTGCCCGGCCTGGTCTCTCCGGTTGGTGGTCAGGCACTGGTGTCACTTGATCCAAGATTAAGACGAGTTAAAGGGCTCATCAAGTCTCCATATCACCCTGTAAACATTCTCCCGCCGTGCCAGAGCAAAGTGGATGCGCATATAATACTGACCTAAAACTCATCCTCACCAAAGAAAAAGAGCCGCTCCGAAGAGCGGCTCCTGTGGAAAACCAAAACAATTGAATTGTCAGCTTATGCTTTTTTGCGACGCAGCATGACCAGCGAGGCGAGACCACCTAAGCCAGCCAAAGCAAGAGTCGCGGGTTCCGGAACAGGAGTCACCGTGAACGGATTAAAAGCTACAAATCCAGGAGTGCTAAGCCCCGTGGTCAATACCGCGCTAAATGAGTCTGAATGACCGCGATTTTGAGAATTCGCATATGTAGAACCCGTCTGATAGGCAATTACCTCAAAATACACCGTTGTGCCAGCAGTATAAGGATTGAGGAAAAAGTTTTGTGGGCTTTGAAAATATCCCAACGTGCTCGGAGTAGTTCCAAACGGTGTAGCAACACTCTGGACAGAAGTTGATGAAAAATTCCACCCAGCATTCAGTGAACCGTTACCAGCTGTGTCAGTAATCGGCGAGAGCGACCACAGCAAATCAGCCGTGTATCCAGCGCCAACCAACCCGTTTCCCAAAGGCCCACCGAAATGGGTTAGAATGCCAGCACTGCCATTTGCAAAATAGCTATTGAACTGAATTGATCCTTGCGCAAAGGACGATACTGCCCCGATAGCCAGACCAAGCGCCGCGATTACAACTGATTTTTTCATATGATTTTTATTATTGTTTATTATTGTTTAGTTTTCCCCGAGATGATTACGGATTCAAAGTTTGAACCCAGTTAATTGGACCCTGAACAGACTTAATGAAGTAGCCCTGACCCACAGTGACTGGAATTGGCGACGGAGAGCCGAATCCAACCGCGCCATTGTATCCCTGCAGTGCCGGATTCCACGTGGTGACGGAACTCTTGCCCGCCAAACCGGAATTAACGAGATTCAAATTGGTGTCAGACATCAAATCGCCGGCGTAAGGAACCTGACTGCCAGCCAAGGTAAAATTGTTAACAAGAGCGTTAGTACCGCTTGCACCCACCGGAAGAACAATGGTTCCAACAAATGTATTTGTCACAGTCGGGCTAGCAATTGTGCCATTTTTAATGAAAAAACCAGACCCCGGAGGAAGAGTGGTGTCAGCGTTCCACGAGCCTGCACCACCAGAAATCGCACCATTATAACCTTGAAGGCTCGTATTCCAAGTAGTCACTGAAGACTTGGCTGGAAGAATGGATGGGTTGATTACATTAGTAAGATGGTTACCATTGCCGTCATCAAACGGATTGCAAACCAAGTTGTAACCGCCAACGAGCACCACATTCGCATAGCCAACAATGTTTTGGGAATAGACTTGCGCTTCCGAAGAGATGACGCCAGCAGTCAGCGCGGCTGCGGCAATCAGTAGTGTTTTTGTTTTCATTTGTGTTGTTCCTGTTTATTTGCGTTTACCGTGTGTGGTGACACTGTCGCAAATACCCTGTCACCAGTCAAATATTATTTCAATTAATTTTGAACGCCGGAATGGGGCCTGGCGTCCGCGGTCTGGCGTCTAGGAATCGTCATCTAAGATGCTTTTAATAAACATTTAACGACTTAGTTCCGACGGTCGGTTCAGGGCTGGTGTGGGATGGCGGGCAGGCAATGACACGGGATTGTCACAAAGATTTTTGTGTCACCAGTGGAAAAAGCACTGACGTTTGAACTAGGGGCGGCATCGGGGGGAGGATTTCGGGAGGTATGGCAGTTCATCTTGATTGAGTCTGACGCATTGGCCGGCTTTCGGAGCGCGGATTGTCCTCAATCCGCAGCACGCGGCAATGGCAAAGCAGCTTGAAATCCTTCATCTCATCAGGTCTGGCTGCCCGCTGCAAATTAGGACAACTCGCGCTCCGGCGGCGGGCACTACGCCCGAGGGCGCGCGCCGACCCTGCCATATATTACTGGGAATACATCCCGGACGGAAACCGGGGGGATTCCAGCCAGTCGGCCAGCAGGTGCCATTCCAGCGCCGTGAGCCCAAGGGTGGAATGGCGGATCAAAGACAACTGCTGCGCATTCATCCGGGTCACGACCGTGGTGGTGTCGCCCAACCGCGGCCCGACCATTCTCAACCATAAGGCGGCAGCAGAGTTGCCCGGCAGTTGAGGGCGGTGAAGAACGAGGCGAAGCATTTGATTGATGAACACCCCGTCTTCAATCCGTTGCCCCGTCTGTTCGGATTGGTAATAGACCAGGCCGGCGGGGCCATCGGAGACCGGGCGCAACATTTCGGCGGGCGGTGGATTGGAGCTGGCGACCGAGAGGCACAACCCGCCCAAGACAAAATCGTGCTGATTGGCGCGGACGGGCTGGAGAAATGGCGACAGGATAAGCGCGCCCTTCCAGTTGAGGTTGGGCGGATTGGTCTGCCATTGAAAGCTCCCTTCGCCGTTGGTGGCAAGCCAGGGATTGCCGCTTGAAACCAGGAATCCGGCCAGTTGTGTCAGATGATTGCTGGCGGCCGGCAACGGCGCGGCACAATAGGTCAGAAAGGGAACGCCCTCCTGCGCCCAAAAAAACGCCTGGTCCGGCGGCGGATTCAACGGCAGTTTTTGCCACGCAGCCAAACCAGCCAGCCAGGGAGAAAATCCGCGCACAGCCGTAAAACTGGTGAGCGGCCCATGAATGAGATTGGTGGGAACATCCCAGGCAGGCAGCGGCGCATCCAGCGGCCGGGCGAGATCCAAGGTTGCGCGGGTAACGACATCACCCGCTTCGCCGGCGGCGGTGAGGTGAAGATCCGAAAATGGAAGAGTTGAGAGTTGAGAGTTGAGAGTTGAAGAATTTTCAACATGCCCCCCACCGTCCTCCTTGGCGGAACTGGAAAAAAGTCTGATAAAGCACGGCAAGTTAAGATCGGCTTCGAGCCAGACATTGGTCTTGGAATTCACGCCTTCGTGAAGAATGCGGGCGGCGAATTCTGTCGGTGAGATGTTCGTGTCCAACCCCCGGCCGACCAGCGTCCATTCACCGGCGGTTGAGAACTCAATCCGCGCCGGTTCGTGCGATCGAGCAGCCATCCAACCATCGCCGGTCGGAACCGGGTGAACGCCGGTTCGCGCTTCGATCGCTTCCGCGAGATTGGTCCGCCAGAAACCGGCACGACCAGCGGGCAGATGGATGGCCAATAATAGTTGAGAGTTGAGAGTTGAGAGTTGAGAGTTGGTCACTGCGGAAACCTCCAGGTAACATTCCGAGGCGACGAGGTCGTCGAGCAACGGACGCAACCGGGCGCTCACTGCGTTGGTGACGCCGTTCCCGGGCCAGCGGGAAAGCTTGTCGAACGTCTGCGCCAGCAGCGCGGTGGTCGGCGGCAGCTGCCACACACTCATGAAATTGGCAGCGTTGGTATCGGCGCTGATTTGTTTCATTCCCTGCCAATGCACCCGCATCACCGTTTCAGTCACCGGAGCAGCGGCCAACAACGGACGGGGCCAGCCAGCCAGCAGCAAAAGCATCCCAAAAAAAACAAAATCAGCCGGGCGGATATTCATGACGGAGGGACGTTACAAAAACCGGCGGCGGATTTCAATCGGCGAGCAAAATTTTGAAAATATAAATTGAAACAATTGAGGATGGAAGTAGCCGACTTCGAGCGGAGCGCGGTTTGTCTCAAACCGCAGCACGTTGCCAGACAAGCCAGCGTTGGAATCATCCCAACCGCCCCACCGGTTGCCACACGCTGCGAGTTGGGACAACTCGCGCTCCGTCACAGAGAAAGTCTTCCGTATTGGTCGCGAAATCGCGCGCTGCTCCACGCCCATTCCTTTGGCTCGCGCACAAGCAGGGCCTTCACCGGATTGTTTTCGATGTAATGCCGGGTTTTCAACTCATGCTCCGCGTCGCGCATATAGGTGTCAAAATAGTCTTCCGCCCAGAACGCGCCTGCACGCCGGAGAATTTTATCCGCCTCAAGGGCGGTGTAACGTTTCAATTCCTTGACGATCTTGGATAGCGATGTGTCGCCAATCTTGATGAGCAAATGAATGTGGTTCGGCATGACAACCCAAGCGAGCAGATCATACCATTGCGTGTCATGAAATCGGAAGGCGTCTTCAACCAGCTTCGCAATGTCCGGCCGTCGCAAATGGCATTCGCCCCGGCCGCGATCCAAATACCGCTCAAGCTGCAAGCGACGTTCACGGTCGTCTTCAACCAGAAGCAGCGCTTCCCACTCGGAACGCAGCGCCACCGGGAACGAGTCGGCCAGATGAAAGGTCACGAACTGCGTGAGTCCGGGTTCGTCGCGATGCGGCAAGTAACCGCGTTCGTGCCAGCCTTGAAAACCAAGCTTGGCGTCTTCGCGTTTGGGTGGTGATGAACCTTTGCGTTTGCCGGAAACGAGTTCACGCACGCCGGGGTTGTGCGGCGGACCGGAGTGGCGCGCGTTGGGATTTTCAGCCATCGCGGAAATTGAAACAGAAATATTATGGGCTGCAACCACGGAGCGCGGTTTGTCTCAAACCGCAGCACGTTGCCAGGCAGACCAGAATTGAAATCATCCCGACCCCTCTCGTTTGTCCACACGCTGCGAGTTGGGACAACTCGCGCTCCGGCGGAACGCGGTTTGTCTCAAACCGCAGCACGTTGCCAGACAAACCGGCACTGGAATTTTCCAATGGCCTCACTGGGTGACATGCGCTGCGAGTTGGGACAACTCGCGGTCCACTTGCGGTCCGGTCCGAAATAAAAAAAGGTGCCGCCCGGATGCGGGCCCCTGTGGAAAACCAGAAATGAACTGCCGATCAAACCGGTTTACGGTGCCGGGTCGCGAGCCAGGCCAGCCCGCCCAGACCCGCCAACGCCAGCGTGGTCGGTTCCGGCACCACAAAGAACGAAGGGAAGTTCAGATAGCCCGGCAAATCTGTTCCGGTCGCCAACGTAGAACTGAACGCGGCTGAGTGACCGCGATTAAAAGAATTGGCATAGCTGCCGAAAGCCGTCTGATAAAAGATGACCTCAAAATAAACCGTGGTGCCGGCCGTGTAAGGGTTGAGGACGAAGTTATTCGGGCCCAGGAAATACCCGATGGTGCTGGGCGTCGTTCCGAATGGCGTGGCCACATTTTGCAAAGAACCATTTCCGCCGCCGGAAAAGTTCCATCCAGCAGCCAATGCCCCAGTGCCAGGAACTGGGTCGGAGATGGGCGTGAGCGACCACAGCAAATCAGCCGTAAAGCCAGCACCCACCAGTCCCCCGCCGCCAAATTCGGTCGAAGAATAGATTGGAATCCCAGCACTGTTGTTCGCAAAATAACTGTTGAATTGAATGGATCCCTGCCCGAAGGCGGACACGGCTTGAACGGCCAGACCCAGCACGGCGATGACAAATGATTTTTTCATGGGAATATTTTTTTGAAGTTGCCTTGGTTGATGCCCGGACTTTCTCAAACGATTCTTATCCCTGCAAGCACATTTGGGGTAATGCCTTGATCCCAAAATCCGCAGCAGTGATGAACCACGAAATACACGCGCGAAAGCCGGAACGAATGGCTCGGCATGGTGCGGAAGCAACCGGCACCCATCGGTGAACTCGGATTTGAAACCTGCAAGCGGGGGGTTGGCCCTCTCGGGGCTTGGCTTTCCCTTCGTGTATTTCGTGGTTGAACGGAATTCTTCCGGCTAAGGGCTGGACTGGGAATGCAAGCCGCGTGGAAATTGGGGCGATTCCAGCCAGTCGGCGAGCAGGTGCAGTTCGGCGGCGGTCAAGCCGAGGGTGGAGCGGCGGTAAAAATCGATCTGATCCGGTGCGGTGCGGGTCGCGATGGTGGCAGAGGTTCCGAGGCGGGGAATCAAAACCGCCAGCCAGCCCAGACTGGCGGAAGTCATCGGCATCGGTGTTCCATGCGCCACCTGGCGGACGGTCTGACCGAGGACGAGATCAGGTTCCATGCGGATCCCGGTGACTTCCCAATCATAATACACGAGATCGGGGCGATGCAGCACGTCGTCTATCAACCCTTGCGGTGGCGGATCGGCTGCTGTGCGGGGATCCGGCAGCAACCCGGCAAAGAGCCAGTGGTTGGAACCGGCGCCACTGGATTGAATGAACGGCTTGATATCGGGAAGATTGCCCCAAGTGACACCGTTGGCATCGGCGGCACGGGCAAAGGTAAGGTAGCCGTTGGTGGCCAGCCAGGGGTTGGCCTTTTGCAACAGCCAAGTAGTCAGGGCGGAGACTTCGGCATCGGGGAGCGGCGCGGCGAGATAGGCTTGATACGGACTGCCGGCCACGGACCACAAGAAAATCTGGTCGGGCGGGGCGCCGATTTGCAGATCGCGCCAAGGCGGCCAGGCGGCCAGCCAGGGTTGAAGTCCGCGCACCGCCGTGAAGCCGGTCAGCGGATCGTGCAGCAAATCCACCGGCATCTGCCACGGTGCCAATGGCGATGGCAGTGGTTCGGAAAAAGCAAGCTGGCCGCGGGTGATGACATTGGCGCCGTCACCGGTGAGGGAGAAGTGAACGTGGTTGAGAGTTGAAAGTTGAGAGTTGAGAGCCGGGAGACAGGCAGCGAGACGTGGGCAATCGAGGCTGGTTTCGAGCCAGAGATTGGTGCCGGAGGAAACAAATGGAACACCGTCCCGCCGGATGCGGGCGGCGATTTCATCAGACAATGAATTTTGTTCCGGGCCGGCTGCGACCAGGGTCCAGTCGCCGACGCGGGAAAGAAAAATATGGGTCGGCGCGTTGGTTTGTTGGAGGGTCCAACCGTGAATGGCGGGGTTGGCGACAGCGGGTTGCCCGGTAATTAAATAGGCCGCGATAGCCAGGTTGGTTTCCAAAATTCCAGCGCGCCGGGGGTTGACGTGGACGGCCAACAGAAAATTTGCCGGCGAGTTGCTGGCGGCGCGGATTTCGAAATAGCATTCTTCCTGCGCCAGATCATCGAATAACGGACGCAACACGGCGCCGGGAATCTGCGCCTTTTCACCGAGCAACAGCCGCCACGAACCGATGGCAAGCCGGTCAAAGGTCTGTGACTGGAGCCGGGCGGTTTCCGGCAGCGACCAGACCCGGCTGAAATAGTAGGCGTCGGCTGCCATGTCGAGCCGGTGCTTGCCGACCCAATGCGCCCAGGCGATTGTGTCCGGCGATTGAACCGTGGGCGGCGCAACGGCGGCGGCCGGAGATTCAGATTTTTGGCACCCCGAACCGGACACCAAAATGAACACGGCGAAAAGGGCGGGCAGGGCCGGGCGAAAATACATGGCTGGTGTTTGCCAGAAAAAATCGTGCGGCTCAAACATAATCGAAGTCGAGGGTGGTTGAAGGTTGAGAGTTGAAGGAGGGAGAGCTGCGGTCAATTATCTCATTCGGCTGGCAGTGTCCTAATTTGATCGGAGCGCGAGTTGTCCCAACTCGCAGCGGCGGTGACGGACATGAGGATGGACTTTGTTCAGAGGCTCCTCCGGTTATTCACGCGCTGCGGATTGGGGACAATCCGCGCTCCGAATTTCAAATCAGGACACTACCATTCGGTTTCCAAACTTGCGAGCGGGCGGGGTTGACCGCTACGCTGGGCCCATGCAATCAAAAAATCGCGGCTGGATGGTGCTGGCCTTGTTCTTCGGCTCCGGCGCGACGGCTTTAATTTACGAGGTGGTGTGGGCGAAATTTCTGGCACAGATGTTCGGCAGCACGATCTACGCGCAGACGGTGGTGCTGGCGGTGTTCATGGGCGGGCTGGCGCTGGGCAACCGGATTTTTGGCGGCTGGGCGGACGGCCTGCGGCAGCCGGTGAAGGCCTATGGCGTGCTGGAAATCCTCATCGGGATTTACGCTTTTTTATTTCCCGCGCTGGACCGGATCGCAGACCGGATCTTCATCGCCGCGGGCACGCCCATCGCGGAGCATGCCGGCTGGGTGTTGCTGTTGAAAGGCGTTTTAAGCGCGGGGTTGCTGCTGGGCCCGACCATTCTGATGGGCGGCACCCTGCCCTTGCTGGCGGCCTGGCTGCATCAATTCTCCACCGATGCCGGACGCGCTTCGGCGCGGTTTTACTCCGTCAACAGCCTGGGCGCGGTGACCGGTGCGGCGCTGGCCGGCTTCTGGCTGGTGCAGCATTACGGCATGATCGCCACCTTGCAGCTCACCGCCACGACCAACATCCTCATCGGCGCGGGCGCGATATGGCTGAACCGCAGTGGAAAACTGGACCGTCCGGCGGTGACGGCAGCAGCAACCACGGTCCCGCTGCCGGAAACACCCGTCGCGCCGGAGACGCTGCGCTGGGCGGGAATCATTGTCGCACTGACCGGCGGGGTTTCCATGGGCTTGGAAGTGCTGGCCTCGCGTTCGCTGGCGTTGATTTTCGGATCATCGCTGCAATCGTTTTCCATTGTGCTGATGGCGTTCATCCTCGGCATCGGATTGGGCAGCGCGTGGGTGGCGTCGCCCAAACGGGCGGACAAGGTGGGCCAGAAAACCGTCGTGCTGTTGCTCTGCGCGGCGGCGGTTTGGGTGACGCTGCTGGTTTTCAACCTGGAACATTGGGTGGACTTTTACCAGATCGCCCGCACCGGACTGGGCCGCACGGAAGTGGGCTACCTCTACCAACTCCTCCTATCCACCGGCATTGCCATGGTCGTTCTCGGCGTGCCGGCGGCGTGTAACGGTGCGGTGCTCCCGTTGATGATGCGAGTCGTCGCGGCGGGCGGCGGACCGCTTGGCGCAAGAGTCGGAGTTTTGCTTACTTGGAATACTCTGGGGGCGGTGATTGGCACATTAATCACCGGTTTTTTGCTGATGCCTTTTTGTGGATTGCGGAACGCTTTCGGCACATTGGCGCTGATCTTGGGG
>Ga0247670_1000054_pt1 | contig 39286 bp, 53 predicted proteins | sample CNK11_metaG_FD_183042 | JGI IMG/M metagenome (GOLD analysis project Ga0247670, IMG submission 183042) | Soil microbial communities from Purdue University Martell Research Forest, Indiana, United States - CNK11 | ecosystem: Environmental > Terrestrial > Soil > Temperate forest > Bulk soil...
GTATCCGCCAGACGACCACACGAAGTTTTGACCCACCCCGGCCCACACTAAATGCGCGAGTTAGCCCGCTCTTTCGCTTCATCCGCCGTCTTGACTTTATGGCAGTCATCGCACAGGCCTTGATAGTTGCTCTCATCGTCAGCGCCACCACGCCACAGAGGATCGATGTGATCGACCACGCACGCAGCCACCACACGTCCGGCAAGCTCACAGCTGGCGCACAGAGGATGATCGCGAAGCCATGCTGCACGACGCCTGCGCCATGGCCTGCCACGGTCGCGCTGCGTGGCTTCTGGCCTCACCAGCTTCAACGTGCCAAGCCTGTCGCCAATACGCGGCAGATTCGATTTAAGCGTTGTCAGTGGCACAAACGAAAAAACCAGCAATTAAGCTGGTTTGCGTGGGAGGTGGTCGCGACTGGTGAACACCTGGCGCGGAAGATAAGGCATGGAAACTGGAATGTCAAGCACCATCAAGCCACACACTTCCGCTGCATCAGCAGCTTCAGGTGGTTCTTTGCCACCACCAGACAGGCACCAGCGTGTTCCGCGTGATGCCAATCGTGATCGAGATATGACCAGTAAACCGCGTCTCGCTCCAACGGCTTCAGGTCACCACGGATCAGCACGTTCATCGTCTCCGCGGTGCGCTGCATCACCTTGCGATACTCACCTTCCTCGTCGTAGTGGGTGTATCCCTGCAGCATTCCACCGCCTACAACATTGAACTCGAACAGCCCGCCGCTACTGATCCAGTCGCGCCAGTTTATGAGATTGAATTCGAGACGCGCGTCCGGCGTCCAGCCGTCCATCCACGAACCCGGCTCGATGTGCAACCTCGAAAGACTTGGTTTCGGTGTTTCAGCCACGATCATGCCGCCCTCTCAGGTGTGATCACGTTGTCAAATGCGCGCGTGGCGGTCATGCGGATGGCGTCTCGCAGTTTTTCTTCATCTTCGAAAGAAGATCAGAAACCATCCGCTTAGTCTCCGGCGTGTGCCGCGTTGCAGGCGCCGTCAGTTTGTTCAGCTCTGGCAGAGGCGGCAACGCATCAACAAAGTTTTTCGGCGCCGGCCATCGCTCGCTGTTGGCGGCAAGGTTCCTGAATGCAGCTTGAATGCGCGGCCTGTCTCGATCCTCCTGCCATGTGTGCGGCAGGCTGCGCAACGTGCCGATCCAGATGCGTCCGGTGGCTTTTATGGCGTCCGCGCTCGGGGTGAATTGCAGGTTCAAAATAAACAGGGCTTGAATGCCGCGCACGATCTCTTTATCAAACCAATCAGTCACTTATAAGCTCCTGCAGGCTTTGAATGCCCTGCGCTTTTTTGCTCAATTGCGGCTGTGCATTGCCTCGCGCAGCGGCTTCCGCCCTGGTGTTCCTGACGATGCCGATCACATAGCCAAATCCCTTGCCCTTTTCCTTCGCGATCTTCCCGGCCTCGATAAACTCGCCGATTCCAGCGCCATCGTTAATTAACTCCAATAATTCAGGATGTTGCGCGTTTGATGCGTTAATCCCCTCCGATCTCAACGCGACACACACTGCAGTTGCGGCACTTGGGATCCCAGAAGGTGTGTCTTTTAATTCTGGATTCTGGTTAGTGGATTCTGGTTTAAGGTTATTGTTGGGTTTGTTTTGGGTTTCGTGTTCGGTAACCGTTTGGGTTTTTTTTGGCCTACCGCCTAGGTTTCCGTTTTCCCTGTTCTTGCCGGCCTTTGATCGATACATTTCCAGTTCCTCATCGATCCGGTCGTTGTGATATCCGTCGTCATGCAAAACCCACTTGGCTTCGAGAACGGCGTCCACGTCATCGCGATTGGCCTTGGTCGCTGCTTTGCATATCTCGTAGATGTCGCTCTTTTTCTTTGGTAATGGGCCTTCGTTGATGTAGCAATAGTCGATCATCAGGCGATAGGCGCCGTGTTTCGCCATCGAGAAAAGTTGCGTGCGCTTGAGGTAGTCGCCCAAGTGGTGCTTGTAGAAGTTCAGAATGGCTCCCCAGCAAGTTCAGCCGCACTCAGCTCCAACTTCGGCACAGGCAAATCCATCGGCAACTCAGCCAACGCCGGCTGCGATATAGCCTCAATCCGCACCACCACCCGAGCCTCACCATCAGGCTCCATGCGCTTTGCGGAATACTCGAACACGTATTTATCGTCACCGAACGCAACACCCTTGAGCGCATCAAACAGCACCTTGGTCGCGTTGTCCAGGTCGATGCAGCGCACATCATCGTCCCACCCGAACGGATTCGCCCTGGCGCGCTTTACCCAATCCTGCGGGCGCTGCGGATACAGTTCGATGGCAACCCTCACCCTACCGTCGATCGGCGTGACCAGCCCTGCGGCCCGAGCTGCGTATGCGATGTCGCTGCGATACGCTTTGGCTTCCTTCGTCGGCACGATGGTGATGTGATTGCCGATGCGAACCGGGCGCCAATAGCGATTTCCGCTAATCGGGTAAGGAACGATGAGGGTAAGCATTGCGCGCGCCGTGATCAGTTGATCGTGGATCCGCCGCCCTCGACTTCGCCGATACCCTCAAACAGCGCCTGCTGCTGCTCGATGTGTCGGCGGGTATCTTCGTATTTGCCATCTGCGCTCGATTTGATGAGGCGCTTCAAGTCCGGTGCATTGCATCCGGCGCGCTCGGCGACAGCCTTGAACAAGGTGTTATATTCTTTATTCGCCGCCTCCTTCTTCTTGTAGCCAGCCATCAGTTCCGTGCAGGCGTCCTGAATTGGCTTGAGTTTGATGGTTTCTTCGCCACCATCCTTTGATTTGCGACCGCGCGAGCCCGGCCTTAAATCGAGAGCGGTTTCTGCTTGAGTTCCCATATAGCTTTTCCTTTCGTTGGTGATGGTTTGTCCTGCGCGTTGTGCTGCTGTAGTGGTAGTTCGCTCGAAGCGACTTCGTGCCATTGCCTCTGCGTGCCAAGCGTGCGCCCACCTTCCGATGCAAACTTGATTCTCGCGTCCGGGAATGTGAGCCGCATTTCGTCAAGGAATGCGGTGACAATTGGCATGGCAGCGCGGTTCGCGTTTGCCGCAGCGGCGCGATCTTGCAGGATTTGCGTGGCGGATTTGCTGATCATGCGACCACCGCCCCAAATAGATCAGGCTGCTGCTCGCGCACTTCCACCTCATAGCCATGCAAGCGCGAGCCGTCAGCAAACTCCGCTGCGAGTGCGTGCGTATCGAACGCATCCTCCATGAAGTCGGTATCGCCCGCTGTCCATGTGCGCACGATGAAGCGCTGGTCGCTCATGCTGCCATCCTCGCCACAGCGCGCACCCGATACCCCGTAGCCAGCACGTTCTTGCATATCCTGCAGCGCCCGTACCCGTTCATCACGGTATTCGCCGCCGTCTTTGGATGCCCGCACTTGAAGCGCGGGACTTCGAGCTGCTTGGCTATTCCGCTCGCCTTCACGCCTTCCCCCGCACCAACGAATACCGCCGCTCAGAAGCCCGCCCGCTAGTAGTAATCTGCCCCGCGCTCTGCATGGTCGCGAGCAACTGATACAGCGTCGCGCGCCCAACAACCTGCTTCAGCGTCGCCTCAACCTTCCAGCGTAGGCGGTCGATGGACATTGGCTTGCCGGAGGATAAAGCGGCGCGGACTGCGGCGGATTTGGTGTTCAATCTCATTTCTCAAAATAAGCGGCGATTAACGCTACGCAGAGAGCAACTGAGCCGCCTATCCAGTGGTCGGTTGAAAACAGCACAATCGCCGTTATCAGGTAAGCGTCTGACGATTTCATCGCACAAAACTATGCACAGCCGCCCGCGACACTTCCAGCGGATCCCGATCACAAAGCCGCCAATTCTCAAAAATATCCCGCACCAACGGCTTAAACTCCCGCACAGCCCGCGGTATCGGCTCCTGCACAAAACGCTGATACGAATACCGCCCGCGCTTTCCGAGTCTGCGAACGCCACCACGCGCACCGATCAAATGATCGAGCGACTGGCTGATCTGCCGGCTCGTGTATGCCGGAAGCGCTAACACGATCTGCGGGTGCGACATTTCGCCGGTGTCGAGTAGGGCGAGGATTGCGGCGCTGATGCCGTTGCTTGGTGTCCAGGTCATTGCTATCTCCCTTGAATCATTTCCATAGCCCACGCCAATTTTTTCTCGGCGTCGATCCGGGCCTCGCGCTCGGTGCGCAATTGCTTCTCTGTTTCGGTCTCACGCTTGCGTAGGCTGTGCAGGTCGTAGCCGCGTTGGTAGAGAAGCCAAAGCAGCGGAGCCTCATTTCCAGCTTGGTCGAATAAATCCCCGTATTTGTCCTGCGGGAAGTGAGCCTGCCCGCTCTTAATTCGCGTCCAGACAGCGGGATCAATGTCTACGCTGCGGCACAGGTCTTTGTCGTTCACAAAGCCCGCCATATCCGCGCACAGCACTATTGCCTTGGTCATTGACGGCTGGCGAATAATCGCCCCGCGATCCACATCCTGCATGGGCTTCGGCAATGACAGTTTCAACTGCTGTGCAATGTCCGTCATTTCAATTGACTCGCATTGCAGGACGGTATGCAGGCAAAATTTTTTGCATGCACAGGAAGAAATACCCCGCGCACCTTTCGATACGCGGGGAAAACCAGCGCGGAGACAGGGAGGAAGTGAAAACTCCGGGCTGGGTGGTGCTCGGTGATGTGGCGCGCATGTTAGGCGGCCGCCTTGGTGCTGCGGATGTGTGCCCAATCGACATCGGGGCGCAGCATGTCAACAGTCACCGCGCCGCTGGACTCCCGGTCAATGTTGATGCACAGGGATTCGCCGAGCTTTTGCCCGATGCTGATCGCCTTGCGCAGATATCCTTCGGACGTCCCACAACGAGCGCAAAACGCCGCCCTTTCGTCCGCTGGCATGGTGTTTATGAACAAAAGCAGTGTTTCCATGCCCATATATTACTGAATGGTAATGTTATTTGCAATACCCTTTGGTAATTTAATTGCCGTCGATGTGCGCGGATAATTTCTACATGGATATTCAAGAAGTTAGGCGGCGTCGGCTTAAGGAATGGCTCGACGACAAATTCCCCGGCAAGCGACAGCAGAAGCGATTTATCGCGGATGTGGCGCAGCGTCTTGATGAGGACATCAACCAAGGGGAGTTGTCCGCCTTGTTGGGAACCAATAAGTCATTCGCCGAGAAAAAGGCGCGGAACCTTGAGCGGCTCGGAGGTATGCCGGATAAGTGGCTTGACGGCGACCCGGCAGAGACCGGGGCCAGTTACCTTTCCTCTCTCGCGGACGCCGTTAACGATCCGGTGCTCAAAGAGTTGCTGGCGTTTTACGGAAATCTCAGTCCAGAACTTCAGGATAAGCTACGCATGGACGCGCAGTTTTACCACTCCCTTCAACACCCGCATCAGTCACACTCGAACCCGTCACCCAATGCAAGACGCGCCGCGCCAGCGAAAGCGGCTATCATGACTCAGGGGATTATCAACAAAGCCAAAGCTCACGCGAGGAAAACATGAACAGTCGCACTTTCTCTCTATTGTTGCTACTGCCGGCTTACCTCGCGCTTGCGAGCTGCGCGTCGCCACCGCCAACTGATAGATGTGGCCGCGTGATACCGCAAAACATCGTTTTTGAGTGCGAACAGCGGTGCGGGTTGTATGATTCCAGAACCGGCCCAATAGCCTACGCTATGTGCCGCAATGACTGTTTGCGGTCTCAAGCCTGCTGACGTAGCCCACAGATCCCACTCCTAACCGGCTCAGCGCCGGTTTTTTTGTGCCTGGAATCACGCTCGCGCATATAGTAGCAAAAAATATTACCAAAAGGTATTGCAATTACTATTACTGTTTGGTAATCTTCACTCCACCGCATCAACCCAGGAGTGCCCAAATGCAAAAAATCCCGCTCGGCGCAATCGTCAAAGACGCGATCACCGGATACGTCGGCGCAGTCACAGCTCGCTGTGATTACGTTGACGGACCGCCACGGCTGCAGGTTGAAACCCGCGTGACGACAGAGGGTAGGCCGGTCGAGCCGCAATGGTTTGCCGAGGAACGTCTGCAGGTGTGCCCGCACCCGGAGGCAGCAAACGACAAGTCTATGACGCACACAGGGGCGGCCAAGTGAACGCGCCCGAACGGATTGCTTCGATCCTCCGTCGCGGCCGCCTCAATCTAGCCGCCGACAACGCCTCGACCGTCTCGCTCGAACGCCGCCGCAATCCGCGCACGGTCGCCGATCAGGAAGCCTACATCGCCGAATATGAGCGCGCGGAGTATGAGCGCAAGTTCAATGTCGCGCGAAATATTCTTGCCGCAGATGGTTGTGATTGCCTCAAGCACTGGCGCGCGAGTGAGGCTTATAGGCGCTACGAGATTGAGCGGGCCGCGCGCAATGACGATCGGAGGGTTGCGGCATGAACACAATCAGCAATCAGAAAGCGCTCAAGCGATTCGCCGCCGGCAAAGGTTATGACCACAATCCCGATCACTTCCAGTTCCGGCGCACGATTGATGGCTACTACCCAGAGCGAAAAGCGCCGCGCGATTGGATATCGTTCGTCGTGCTTGTAGTGATCTGGGCTGCGTTTGCTGCGGCATATTTATCCGGGGTGAATCTGTGAGCATCGTCTACCACAATGACCTAATCCAAGGCGAACAGGCATGGCACGATGCCAGATGCGGGCTGCTTACAGCCAGCGAAATGAATCTAATCATTACGCCCACGCTCAAAGTCGCATCGAACGAAAAAGAGCGCGCCCACCTTTACGAATTGCTCGCACAACGCATCACTGGATACGTCGAGCCGTCATACATAGGCGACGCAATGCTGCGCGGGCACGAGGACGAAATAGATGCACTTGTCGAATACGCCAAGGCATACGCGCCGGTTGAATCTGTCGGCTTCGTCACAAACAATAAATGGGGATTCACCATCGGCTATTCGCCCGATGGATTAGTCGGCAAAAAGGGGCAAGTCGAGTGCAAGTCCCGCAACCAAAAATTGCAGGTTCGCACTATCGTTTACTATGTTGCGGTCGATGCGATTGACCCGGATTTTATGATCCAGGCGCAAACCGGATTGCTGGTGACTGAGCGCGATTGGTGCGATCTGGTGAGCTACTGCGGCGGCTTGCCAATGGCGACGGTGCGAGTGTTGCCGGACCTCAAGATTCAGGCCGCGATCATCGAAGCGGCTACGGCATTTGAGGCGCGTTTGGCAGTGGCGCGGAGGACGTTTAACGATGTCCTCGCATCGAAAGCGCGGCTTATTCCTACCGAACGCAAGATCGTGCAGGAAATGTTTACGGGCGGAACCAATCCGGCAGACGCCGCGTTTTTCAATGACAAAGAACTCTCAGGAGGCATCCCGCTATGAACGATATGTCGCGCACGATAGTCCCCAAATCAGACCAGCTTAACGCTGACGATCTGCTCGCCGGCCCGATAACTATCACCATTTCCGGCGTTGAGATTCGCCCCGGTCAAGAACAGCCAGTATCCATTTTCTACGCAGGCGACAACGGCAAGCCGTACAAGGCATGCAAATCAATGTGTCGCGTGATGGTGTCCGCATGGGGCGCAGACGCATCGAAATACGTTGGCCGATCCATGACGCTATTCTGCGATCCAAAAGTGAAATGGGGCGGCATGGAAGTCGGCGGCATACGCATCAGCCACATGAGCGACATTGACGGCACGATGACAATGGCGCTAACCATGACGCGCGGGAATAAAAAACCGTTTGTCGTCAGGCCGCTCAAACCGAATTCCGCGCCACAGTCGCAGCCGCCAGTTGCCTCGCAGCCCCCCGCTGCGTCTGGCGGGACTGGTGGCGCGGAACCTGCTGACGAAGCACTGATATCCGCCCGCAAGCAAGCTCAGGACGCCTACGACAATGCCTCGCGTGAAGTGAAGCGGCTATTCGACGCAATGAACGAAGGCGGCAAGCCAATCCCGCAGATGACCGAGAAGGGCGCCACGCGAGCATGCGCTTGGCTCAAGGCGGAAATCGACAAAGAAGCGGCGTCGCAGACCGAATAATCAGACCACAGGCAAAGGATCAACATGACCACAGAATTAACGATATCCGAACGCTGCGCCGTAGCCCTAAAAGCCGACGCACGCCGCAAGCAATTCACCGAACTGGCCGAGAAGTCCAAGGACATCGTTGCCATTACCAACCCGGCCAGCTACCAGGAGTGCCACTCCGCGCGCATGGCTCTGGCTCGCCGTCGCATCGAAGTGACCAAGGAAGGCAAGGAAGTTCGCGATGACGCCGTGAAATTCCAGAAGGCGGTCATCGAACTGGAAAAGGAACTGATCGGCATCATCGAGCCGGAAGAAAAGCGCCTTGATGCCATCCAGACCGCGCACGACGAGCGCATCGAAGCCGAGAAACAGGCCAAGATACAAGCCGAGCGCGACCGCATTGCCGCCGAAGCTGCTGCCATCAAAAAGGCCGAGGAAGATCGGCTTGCTGCCGAACGTGCCGAACTGGATCGCCTGCGCGCCGAGCATGAGCGCAAGGTTGCCGAGGCGCTTGATGCCGAGCGTCAGGCGCAATTACGGATTGAAGCCGAGCAGCGAGCCGCCCGCGAGCGTATCGAGGCAGAGCAACGTGCCGCGCGGGAAAAGATCGAGGCCGAACAAAGGGCGGCGAGGGAGGCGGCATTGAAGGAAGCCGAACGCCTGCTTGCCGAACAGCGGGAAGCGCAACGCATAGCCGATGAAGCTGCCGCCAAGGTGCGCGCAGAGCAAGCCGAAAAAGACCGCCAGCAGCGCGAGGAACAGGCCAGAATCGACGCCGAGAAACGCGCCATTGAGGATGCCCAGCGGAAGGAGCGCGAGCGCCAGGAAGCGCTTGCAAGGGCTGACCGCGAAAAGAAAGACGCAGCCGAGCGCAAGAAGCAATCCGCTGCCGAAGCAAAGGCCAAGGCTGAACTCGATGCGAAGGAAGCAAAAGAGCGTGAAGCCGCACGCAAAGAAGCTGAACGCGCAGACGCATACGGCATGCTCAAGTTGTTCTGCGAGCGGCATGGAAGCGTGGCCGAATTCGCGCCCATCGTTGCGGCAATCAATCAGTTTGTCGAGTCGCGCGAGCAGGTTAAAGCAGCGGCATAACCATCATGCAAATCCCACTACCCGAGCAGCTCAAATCCGTGCAGAGAGAAATAAAAATGCGACTGTCTGTTTATCCGCGATGGGTCGCATCAGGTCGCATGCCGCAGGAGAAGGCGGATTACGAAATAGCTTGCATGCGGGCGGTTGCTGACACGTTGGCAGGGATTGCGGAGAGGGCGCCTGGGAGTTTGATATGAGCGACCAAAAAGATGCGAGCGCCACGCCGAGGACGCGAGAAGTTGAATCTAAACATAAGGCATATGCATATACTGGAGACAGAAAGCCCCTTCAATCGTGGCCTGAATTCGCCCGCCAACTAGAAACCGAGCTTGCGTCGGCGCGGCGGGAGATAGCAGCGCAGAAAGTGTTTGAGGCAAGCTACCATAAGGTGCTCGGAGACTTGGAGCGCGAAATCGCCGCCCTCGATGCGACGATTGACACGATCATAAAATCATACGATATCGCAGGTCGGCTGGAAGAAGCTGACGAGGAATATGCAGCCGCCACACTGTGCCTTGACCTTGCTATTAACGCTGCCCGCGTCCAATCCACGCAGGCGAAGGGAGGGTGAGGTGAGCGACGAACGTTTTTGTTATGACTGCAAAACGCATTTGCCAATATCTATGTTCTATAAAAATAAAGGCGCGCATGGTGGGCTGTGTACGAGGTGCAAGCTATGCTCAAGGATAAGAAACAAACATCTTGACAGGAGAGTAAGCAATGCAAAAAAACAGCGTGATTATGTGCTTAGATATCCAGAAAGACAGTCTGCAAGAAACGCCGTGAACAAGGCTATTTTACGTGGCGAAATAAAAAGACAGCCTTGCGAAAAATGCGGAGAACAATTGGCTCATGCGCACCATGATGATTACTCAAAACCACTTGATGTTAGATGGCTCTGTCACGCCCATCACGTTGAGGCTCACACCGGAATGATACCGCTCCATTTGAGACAACAGGAAAATGCTCATGGATAAAACCACCGAAAACGAAGCGCTGCGCAAGCGAGCAACTGAATTGGCTATGCAACAACTTAACGTAAGCAATCTAAGCAATCAGGCTTATGAGACTATAGCCGACCTCATGCTCGCCTTTGCCGCCGAACAGCGCGCGTCGGCGAGGGCGGAGGCTATTGCGGAGTGTGCGAAGGTATGTCGCGACCAGAAGTTAGGCGTCAGCAGACGGCATGATTACACACGAGAGGAATGCGCCGAAGCCATCTCCCGCCTCTCCCCTGCCGGCGATCGCGTGCTGCTGCCTATGGAGGAATCTGCATGGGTTATCACGCGCGACATGGGGTGCGATGGTCTGGGATATTTTGAGGGCGTGAAATTTGTCACTGACAATCTGAAGGCTCTGCGCTTCTGTCGGAAAGTGGACGCCGATAAGATGCTGAAGTATTTGCACGGAGGCCAGCCAACAACAGACAAAGTTGAAGAACACCTGTGGCTAGACGCCGCGCGGAAGGACTGACATGGACGCCGTAGACCAAGCCCGCGAATACCTAGACGCCAAGCACCGTATTTATTGCAAGCTCGAAATCCGGCGCATCATCGACGGACTTCTGGCGGTGATCGAGCCGCCGTGCCCTGCCTGTAATGGCTTGGGCATGATCGATGGAGTTATCGTTTGTCCGGATTGCGCGAAGTCGCCGCAGGATGTGCTGGAGGCTGTGCGGGCGGCGCACCATATGATGGTTGGTGAGAAATGACCGACACCGCAATCGCCTGCTGCCCATTCTGCGGCGACGCCGATCCCGCCATAGACGAAGTTGATTCTGGTTGTTGGGCAATCTGCTGCAACGGTTGCGGGTGTATCGGGCCGATTGAGAACTACGACAACGCGAAGCAGTCGCCTGAGCGGGCTATTTTGCTTTGGAATGGGCGGAAGTGATGAGGATAAGGGTGGAGCATTTTTCGGGTGATTATTTCGTGGTGAAATACTCTCTGCATTGGTATTCGCCGGAGAACACTGTAGAGGAAGGGGATCTAAATTTCAGCAGCCCTTCGCTTATCACGCGAGCGGGGAGGCCCGTTTTATTCAAATTCTCTGACGCTGAACAATTCGCCAAAAGCGCCACCAAAGAAAGTTTAATCGCATATCAGGAGAAACTAACCGCTGATTATGATGATGCGATGGCGAAGGCTTACGCTAAATTAGCCTCGAATGCGGCCAAAGAATTCTCTATAAAAAAATGACCACCAACCACAGAGGGTTGATGTGAGCGGGCCGCTTATCACGCTTGAGCGGTGGCTTGAATCCAATTACGCCGAAACCGGCCGGCCGACTATCGGCACGGCAAGACGCTGGGCGAAAGCAGGCAACATTCAGCCGCGCCCGGTCAAAAACGGGCGCAGCTACTACCTTACCCAGAACGCGGTCTATACTTCAGGCAGATCATCGCTTCTGGGGAGGCTGCTACGTGAGACCGAGGAACAGGGGAAACATGGACTTGCCGCCTAACCTGCGGGACCGCGCCGGGTATTTTTCGTGGACGAATCCGCAGAACGGCCGGGAAATGGGCATCGGGCGGGTATCCAGATCCGACGCCATAGCGCAGGCTCGAGAAGCGAACGCATGGGTTGCCACGCAGCGCAGCCCTGTAGCGCCCAGGTCCCAAGGCACGCGCACCATAGCTGGGTTTGTGCCACGCTACCTTGAATTGTTAGATAGAAAAAAATTATCTGATTCAACACGTTACGGTAGACGTCAGCAGATCGCCACGATAAACAAGGAGTTGGGCCATGTGGTCATCGGCGCGAGTCAGGAGGCTGTAGCGGACGTTACCCGCCAGTGCGCTGAATGGCTACGCGTCTACGAGGACGCCGGTAAGCTGCGCATGGCAAAAGGGCTGCGGTCCACCCTCAAGGACTTCTTCGGGGATGTGGCTGCGGCCGGCTGGACCGCGATCAACCCGATCACGGTCATCAGCCTTGGAGTTCCGGAAATCAAGCGGGCGCGGCTCACGCTCGAGGCTTTCCATGCGATTTACGAAACCGCCAAGAGTCACCACCCTTGGGTATGCCGTTCGCTCGAGCTTGGGATTGTCGGCGCCCAGCGGCGTGAAGATACCGCCAGAATGGGCTTCAGAGACCTACGGGATGGATGGCTGTGCGTCGTTCAACGCAAGACGGGTATGAGGCTCCGGATACCGCTGACGCTGCGCCTCGAGGCCGTAGGCTGGTCGCTGGCCGATGTTGTGGCCCGATGCCGCGACAGCGTTGTATCGCCGCGCCTGCTGCACCATACGGCCCATAAGGGACTCGGGAAACCTGGTATGGGCATTCACCCCCAGACGCTCGCCACGGAGTTCGCCAAGTGCCGCGACGAGGCGCGTATCGCGGCCCCGGATGGAATGCGCCCGCCGAGCTTCCACGAACTGCGCTCGCTCGCCGCGCGCCTGTACCACAAGCAGGGCTACAACCCGCAAGCCTTACTCGGGCACAAGCAGGCCGAAACGACAGAGACCTACAAGGACTCGAGGGGCGCGGAATGGGTTGATGTGGCGGCGTAGTTCAGGAGAGGAACCGGAGGAATTCCGGAGAGCGCCTGCAAGTAGTTGATTTGGAAAGGCGATTTTTACTTACCGATATCGCCCATATAGCAATAAGAGCGCCGCGCTTTTGCCAAACAGATCAATAGTTTACAGTATGATTGTGGTCTGTGCGAAACGTGCGAAAATGTGCTTTCGTGATCCAATAGAATCAAACACTTAGCATGTGGTTCTGGAGAAAATAATTGGCAAAGTTTATCGGGTTACTCAGATACGCTAAGTTGCGCAACAGGTATGTCGCGGAATTGATCGCGGCAGGCGTGTGGAGAAAACTAGACCGCATCTGGTTTTTTCATCCGACGCCGGTAGAGACAAAGGCTGACGAATTTATTTTGCTGCTGTTTAGCGATTGGCGATTCACGTTGGCGGCGTTTCACGAAAAGATGCCAAATAAATGACAGCCCCGAAACGTATGTCTCCGTACAGTGACTTTGCCGAAGGCGACTATGTCACGCGCGACGGCACCGACACGCACCTATGCGTGAATCTCGACGAGGATGGGTTTGCAGGAATTTTCCGATGCGTAAAGGCTCCGGCGTCTGGCTGGTGCATAGTTGGGGAGGCGGAGTATAACCTTTCCCGACGATATAGTTTCGTTCCGCCTATTTAACTTTAGCCTGCCCGCCTATCCAACGCTTTCCGGTATCCAGATCCACTACTGCCGTAGCGCCCTTTTCAACGATTGCCCCATCTGGTATCGCCGCCGAGTTTTGCGCTTTCTGATAGCGTCATCTTTGGCATCGTTAACATCCTTTCCGCGTCATACCCCTTGTAGTATCGACGCGCTAGGCATCTGTAATTTATTCCTGTTATTTCAGACCATTCACCCAATGGGCGCGATTCTCCTTTGAATGTAACGAATACAGTATTGCGACGATTCCTTACTTGCGTTTTACTCGTCGCCCATCTGCAATTTCCAAACTCGTAGTTTCCGTTCTCGTTTATGCGGTCAATAGTAAGGCCATCAGGTACTGTGCCCATATCAGTAAGGAAGTTCCTGAAATCGTGCCACCGCTCACAAACCACGATTCCGCGCGCTCCGTAATACTTGAAATTCCTATCACCTGCCCGATAGCAGCGCTGCATCATCGAACGCCAGCATGTATAGGTTTTTGATTTTCTGTCGCCGGAAGTATGTCCGTGACGATTCGAGATAGAATTACCTGCAGCCATGTTCGTTCCTTTTCAACGATTGTGGTTAGGGACGGCGAGCGTTAGCGCGTTCGCCTGTTCCCGCTATTTTACATCAGCGGCCCATTTTTTTGTGGAATCTAGACCTACGGTGCTCGCTGTGCCTTCGTCAGCAAGGCGTCGCGCGCCGTCAACCAGTCGCTTAGTAATTTCTCCATCCTCTCGCTGATAGATGGCCCGGTCGAAGCAGGCAAGGTCATGACGGTTGGAACTGGCGGGGGCGGCGGGCAGACCGTGGCTACGACTGTCGGCTGCGACGCGCAAGCTGTTAAGAGCAATGGCAAGAGCGCCGCTAGTTTTCGCATATTCCGCATCGGCTTTTTCCTTCCTCCGTTTATCGATTTGGGCTTGCGCTATGGCCCGCTGTTGCGCCGCTGCGCCCTCTGCGGCTACCTTGGCCTTGAAATCGGCATATTCGCGCTGTAGAGCCTCGTAGCGGATATTGTCGTGCTGGCGCATCTTCAGGGCGCCGAAGCCTGCCACGGCCGCCAGCAGCAGCGCTATAGCGGCCCATCGACCCCACCAGGGCAGCATTAAGCCGAGAAGTGGCATGGCGCGGAAAGTCTCGCTTTGGTTATCCCGGCGCCGCTCTGATGCCGGTCGATGTGCGGCGCGACCTCGATCCACTTCCCGCGCTCCAGCAGCATACACGGCATCCCCGCCCTTGAGTGGCACGTAGGGCACGATACCGCGCGCCAATCGTAGCGGGCGTCCAGGTGCCAGTTACGCATGATCTACACCGCTTTGAACGTCGGTGAAGTCACTCCCGGCCAGCAAAGCCGCGTGATACTTGCGCCCGTAGTCGGCAATCTTCTCCGCGCAGTCGGTGCCGTTGATGATCCTGCGCGCGTTCACCCAATCGCCCTTGGTTTCGTTGAAATAGTTTTTCAGACTGACCCCGGTAAACCAGCCGTCGCGCATTCCAAGGAACATGATCCGAGCCGCGTTCGCCGGCTCCATCGCCAGTTCCGGGTAATGCAGCAGGTCAATCCCGAGCAGCCCCCCGGCTTTCTGGTAGTTTTCGTACCAAGTCAGTTGAACATACCCCCGCCCGTAAAATATTTCCGGCGTGTCGATGTAGGTTGATCCGTTCTGCTTCAATCTTTGGTCGTACATCCTTCCCTTGCCGTGACCGTATTCGGCTATCGGCTGCATGGTCATGGCGGTTTCGTGGTGCGCGGTGGCGAGCATGTAGGCCAGCTTGCGTTCGTCTGGTTCGTTCCATCCGCCCTCCCAGGCATCCAGAATGCCGGTGATGCCGTCAACCTGCGATTGCAGCATTTTGGCGGCGAATAGGTTTGTGCGGACGTAATCGAAAAACGATTGGCGGTTGATCATGGCGTAATCCTCATTTCGCTATCTTCCGCGCGCCTGGCGCATCCTTGCGCTTCAAAAAATTGCACATATGGCGCGTCAGGAAGGCTGCGAGCCCGATCCAGAGCAGCGAACCTACGTTGCTCACCGCCTCGGACGTGCCAGAGATCACCGTTGCAAATCTCCCGAATGAAGCGACGGCGATTACCGCCAGAGCGACTCTGCCGATTAACCCGTCCTCGTAGTCTGGATGCAATACCAAAACGCAGCACACAACAAAAACAACCAGCGCGCAGAACACTACCAAATCAGCCAGCGCTATGTTCATTTGCCGCCTCCGATCTTGAAGCTGGCTATCGCCTTTAACATTCCAGACCAGTCTGTGTCCTTGATGAGTTTCATCACCGCCGCGGCGACCGCCATGCCGAACAGGCCAAGCGTCAGGGCTATTCCTGATTCCAGAGTCGGCTGACGAACTTGTAAAAAATATGCCGCGCCCTCAGATCCCCAAGACGCTATAGCCCAGCCGCCGACAAAGGTTGTCCAGCGCTCCCACGTCTTGAGGTCATCGAAGAATCGCAAGCTGATGAACGCGCCCATAGCGCCCGCGATCACCACTTTGAATTTAAGTCCGGCGGCTGCTAAAAATGCTTCGAGCCATTCCATGTTGTGTCCCTTTGTTAAGCCTGCGAAACCGTCAGATCGTCGATGTAGCCGCTGTAGGTCGTGCCGCCATACGCGAACGCCTCGACCTGCACCACCCCGGCCTCTGTCGGCGTAAAGGTGATCGTCACCAGTTCCCACGTATCGGCGACTGCGGTCATCAGCGTTTGAACGTCGCTATCAACGCCCTCGATCTGGCGGCCCTTGCATAGCAGGCCGAAGGTCAGCCCGGTGTTCGAGCGACGCATGCGCGCGCTCACCGTCACCAGCGAACTCGCCGCCACGGCGATCTGCGCCACGTGCATGTTGAGCGGCTCGTAGATATTGCGGTCTGCGCTGGTCGGTGAAAACTGCCACGCCTGACCTGTGCCGGAATAGCGCACGGCGGTCTGCGAGACGATGCTGCCGCCGTCGGTAAAGATGCGGCTGTCGCCCACCACGCCACCATACGCGCTCACGCACAGGCGCGAGTCGCGCTTCGCCGATGCCGTTGCCACCGGCGTGCTGTCGGCAAAGGTGCCGCTGCGGATGTACGAAGGCGCGGTCGCGGCAGTGAATCCAACGCCTGCCGTTGTATTACCGGACGTGCTTACCTTGCCGATTTTGTGACCGCCTCCGCTCCCAAGGTCAAGCCCATACGTGCCGTTGTTGTTGGCCGCGCCGATGTACTGCACTTCGCAGTTATGTGATTCGCCTAGACGAACTCCGGCAGTCGCGTTGTCATTTGCTGCCGTGATGGTTTTGATTCGACCATTTACCACGCCAAGAGTGCCGCCCTGAAACAGCACGCCCGTTCCGCCATTATTATTCGCACGAGTGATGGTATCAGCCGTGTAGCCAAGCACACTGAGCTGGGTATTAACGCCGTGACTGCCGTTGCCTGAAGCATCCGTCAGCGTTCCGATGCCGCACTGGTAGGTGTTGGTGCCGACGCCGCCGTTGTCGTCGAATAGCGCCCCGCTCGTGCCGTTGTAGTTCGCCGCCACTGCAGAAACATTCACGCGTACGCCCTGCGCCACGTCCACGCCGTTCGATGTGTTGTTGTTGTGATGCCCGCCTGTAATCGTGAGTTCTGTCGATTGATTGCTGCCTACATAGATGCCGTCGCCGTAGCGCACGGTTGATATCTTGTCCAGCGCCATGTAGTTTTTCGTAGCGAAAAGGAAGCCACGCCCGAACCCGTTGCGGCCGTCGAACCACGTTTCCAGATTCTGCGTGGTCATGGCGGTGCGATCCCATCCGCCGGAATAGGTGACCACGTTGCCGCTCGTGCCTGTGGGAGAAATGCTCACCACCGTAGCCGTGGCTGACGCCGCCAGCGTGGTGGCGAAGGTCTCTCGCTTATAGGCCGTAACCGTTTCCGTGGTGCCGGTGTAGCCGCGCTGAGGTGAGGCGGCCGGTATGGTGTTGACAACTTTATCCAACATCACGCGCGTCGAGTTAATCGACTGGATCGCGCACCAGGTCTCGGTGCCGGTGTTTTTGCCGATCAGGCTGATGAGGGACAGGCTGTCATTGCCCGCCGCTTTAACGGCCAGAATGTTGTCCAGCAGGAAGGTCTGCGCGCCGCGATCCGTGTCGATATAGAGGGCAACGGAGGCCACTGCAGCATTCAGATTCGTCGTCAGATCGACCGTGACCGGCACCCACTGGTTGAGCGCGGCGAGCGCGGGGATCGCAACCGTATGCACTGAACTCGTGCCATCGACTGCCGTGCAAAGGCGTATCGACGCATCGCCCGCTATCGCCACCGTCCCGGAGGTCTGCTTCACCCAGAACGTGACTTGCTGGTAGCTGGACAGGTCCAGCGTGCCGGTGGCGAAAAATGCGGCAAGTCCGGTGGTGTGCGCCGCCGCCACCGCGATCTGCTGGCACTCGCCGCCCTCTTTGAAGTCGGACGTGATGACGGTGCAGACGTTCACACCGGGCGAGGTGATGGCCGTCCAGTTGGTTTTGGTGCCCTGGTTGCCGCACAGCGCGATGTTCTTGGTGAGCGCCGACGCGAGCTTGACGCGGCAGTTCGTGATCTTGCGGAACGTGCCTGTGGCGCCGCCGACGCCATTGCCCACACTGTTGGTGCCGTCCGCATTCAGGAGCGTAAAGTCATTGCCGGAAACCGTCACGTCCCACACACCGTTTGCCTTGGTGTTCGTCGTGTGGCCGTTGACGATGATGGTGTCACCCGTGGCCAGGCCGTGGCCCGACTTGGTCATCACAATCGGCGTTGCGTTCGTGCTGCTGGTTGGTACGATGGTCGCCGCCAGCGGCCCGTTCGTCCAGGTGCCGTTAATGCCCAGCGACGTGGGCGACGGGCTGCCCTTCACCCGGCAGGTATCGCCCGCAGCCATCTTGCCCGCAACGGTTGAAAAGGTCAGAAACGCATCGGCCTTGCTCGATCCGCCGCGTGGTGTCACCGTGCCATTCGCGTCCGCCGTGGCCTGCCACACCGCCCCATCGAGATCAAAGTTGTCTGCATCAAACACGGTGAGCTTCCACGCGGCATTCAGCCATGCGGTGAACAGCGTGAGATCGACCACGGCGCCGGTCACCAAGCCATGCGCAGTCTTGTTGATGCGCGTTGTGCTGCCGGCTGGATTGGATGCCACGCACGTCAGCAACGCGCTGCGCGCGGTGTCGCTGCCGCTCTCGGTGTCGAGGTAAAAGGTCGCGCTGGTGTATGACATTATTGTGTGGCCGCGAACGGCATTCCGTTAAAGGCGTAATCCAGTGACATCGTGCCGAGCGGCTTGGCCTCTACGCGGCAGAACGGCATGCCGTTGTACGCATAGTCGAGGGTCATCAAAACCGAGCGGCTTGGAGTCCCGCCGCCGCCTACTCCGCCGCCCCCGCCAAGACCTGGCGCGGCCGTTCCACTGCGGCCCATTCCGCCCAGCCACATTGTCGGTATCAAGCGTCGTTCTCCGCGTCTGTCGTGATATAAAGAATGATGCCGTGCAGCCGAGCGTCAATCGTCATCGTGTCGCCGCCATCCCCCACCACGCGCGATATGCGGAAAAACACCACATCCTGCGCCGCTGGAGTGCCGGCCACGGTAATGGCCGAAGATTCCGGCCCGACGTAGATATCATCCGTAGTGCCGCCGGTATCGGTGCTGGTTTGCACCGTGCCGAATGCAACAGCTATTGTGTCATCGTCGCTGATCGCAACCGCCTGCAGGCTCCACACCACGCCGAAATTGGTTATGGTCGCCGCGTGACTCCATATCGGCTTGAACGTCACCGTGCCTTCATTCCAGCTTTTTGGCATCGGGATCGCAAACTGTGCGTATTCCTGCACCGTCGGATCGAAGTCGATAGTGATGATGTCGGGCTTGTCGCTTGCCGACGCAATAACAGCCAGCGCCGCGCAGCCGCCGGTATAGCTTGGCGCTATCGCCGCCGCCATGATCGGGATTGCGTGCTTTCCAATACCGCCGGCCGCATCGGGGTTATCACTCTGAAAATTGCAGTAAACGGTTTTATCGTCGGCAATCGAACCGCCCGAGGCCTGCAGCGTCACGGCGAACTTGCGGTAGCCGGTTCCGTCGGTGGGCGCCGCGGTCCACTTCCACAACTGCCACTTCGAGGCGTCGTCAGACTGCTGAAGGTAAATAAAGCCAGTAGACGCGAGTGATGCCCATAGCGTGGCCAGGCTCACCGCGTCGGCGGTCTGGTTGTCGAAATAGAGGAACGTGGCCGAGGCCTGCGTGGCGTTGTTCCACTTGAAGAGACCGTTGCCGGGATCGCTGTCGGCGGTCGATCCTGTATCACTGGTAAAGGTCAGGCCCTTCAGCTCGGTGCCACCGCTCGCCGCGGGGCCGCCGTGCACTCCGCCAGCACCCGCGCGATGATCCTCTACGGCGGAAACCAATCCTCCAGATGTGGTGATCTTGTAGACGCGGGCGTAGCTTGTGGTGTCGTTCCAGTTGGTGTTGCTGGTGCTCACACTAATTACGCCGTTGCTGCGCAACACCACCACGTAGTTTGTGGTGCTGTCTGTTAGCGTCAGCGTACCTTCCGCCACGGAGAAGCCAGCCCAGCGGCCGCCGTAGTAGCCCCAGGTCAGCGCATCCGTGACCGGCTGGCGTTTGCCGTAGACGCTCGAATAATCGATAGTCTCGAAGTTCTCATTCATCTGCACTTCGGGGCTGGCCGAAGCATTCACGTTTTGGAAGTTCATACAGTCGCCTCAAGTTTGTAACCGCGTCCCACGGTGGCGGATATCTGGTACGCGCGGGCATACACGGGATCGCCTGGCGTCAATCCGTCAGTTGTCTGATCTGCGGCGCTGTAGGCCACGGTTGCGCTGGTGGCGACTATGGGTGTCGCGCGCGCCAGCGTGGAATAGGTGTCGTCGGTATAAATGTCTATCTCGTATCGCTCTAATTCCTCGCCCAATGGCAGGCTGATTCCGAGCGATCCGATCATGCGAACGGAGTAGCGGCTGCGGCGCTGCAAGGTAAATACAATGTTGTTCGAGCTGTCGCGCGCCGCGCGGATACCCACCAGAGAAAACGGCTTCTTGCCGACGCCGGTATCGGTGAACGGCTCCGCAGTCACGCCGCTCAACGTGCGTCCGAAAGTCACGCCCTTATAGAAGAATTCGAGACCGAGCTGTGAATTGATCAGATTGATGCGTCGCAGGCCGGCGGGGCGCAGCAGCACGCAACGCTCATCGGCGGCGTGATCCACCATCGCCCACTCTGTTCCGCGACAGCCTCGCAGCAAGCCGGTCAAATCGTATATGCCGGTTGAAATGAGTTCGGCAGATATAAACTGGATAACCTCAGAGCCAACCAGCAACAGATTCGCACCGCCGTCATTCAGCACAGTGTCGCGCGTGCCGCTCGACAGTTCACCTGCGCCAACGTCAACGCGAAGTATGTGCGTGTGGTCGAACACGCGCGGCCCCGTCCAGTCACCGAGAGTGGTGTCACAGTTACCGAACACCGCAGACTCTCCAACATCAGCCACGCCGCTGTAAGTCACCCAATCCGGCGAACGGAAGATCGAGCCGCCGGGGTACGGCGTGCCGTCACCTTTGAGCGCCCCATAGATGCCGCAGTCGTCATCAGCATCGCGCAGGATGGGTATGTCCATCAACTCCATCAGCGCGTCGGGTATCGCCGCCACCTCGTCGCTTGAGGTGTAGTCCGTGTTCGTCTCGGCTTCGTCGATCAGGATGTTCGGATCGTCCAGCACCAGATCAAGCTCTATCAGCGGATACTGGCCCTTTAGCTGGACAATGCGCATGTCGAACAGATCGCCGTCCCTGTCCGTGATCGTGATAACGTCCGTGGGTTCCAGCGCGGAATAGTCGCCGAGCAGCGCAATCGGTGCGGTGATGAGGGCGAGCTTCTGATCTGCCGCAACCGTTACCGCGATGCCCTTCCCTTCCGCTGGAGTCAGCCCAATGTCAAGCTGAATGGATGCGGTAGTATTCGTTACCGCAGTCAGCAGGCGGTCGCTATCTTCCAGGCCGTCCTGGTAGTCATTGCTCATGTTGTGAAAGCCGATATAGACTTTCGCGGGCAACTCTATGTCCGTAGCCTGCCTGAGCAAGAACGGCTCTGAGGGCTGGTCTCCCATAGCCGCGCCGAGGTCGGCATAGGGTATCGTCATGACCGACGCACCGCCGCGCGGCACGCATTTGATAACGCTGCCGGACATCACATAATCGAAGTAGTAAGCCGTCGCCAGCATTTCCAGCATGGCGCGATTCGGTATTCCTGACAGCGCCCGCACGGGCTTGGTAAGCGTTGCCAGTTCGCTCACGTCGAACTGATCCACGGTCAACCCGAGCGCAAGGAAAATGTCGCTCACCACATCCTCAAGCGCTTCGGTGCCCGGCGTGACAATTGCCGTCGGGCTGTATTCGGTAGAGTAGAAACCAGAGTTGTATCCAGTAGGTACTGGGTAAGCGAACGCGGACTGCCCGAAATTCACCGTGAATACGTCATTCAGAGAAAGCGTGCTGACAGCAGGGTAAAGCGCCCCCGGCAGCGAAAGCAAAATCGCGCCCTGCGATACGCCGTTTTTGTAGAACGTGATATAGCCGGTGTCCAGATCCAGCGCCACTCCGATAACGTCGCCCGCTGTCCAGGTAGCGCCGTATGCGGTGCCGCCGCCGCCGCTGCCATCGTACCTGTTGCCGTTGGCGCTCGCATAACCCCTGCCGTGCGTTTCCTGCCCGACGTAGTGCTGCAGGTTGCTGTCTCCGTCATCCACGCCGATAAAAGCAAAAGTAGCCTTAACGGAAAATGTCACCTCCCAATACCATTTCCCGGATGTCAAGCCCAGGGCAGCGCGCGACGTGGCGTAGGTCCCGCCATCCACAGTCGTTAAACTCGTGTGCGTTGCGGATAGCAGATCATCGCTCAGCGTCAAATCCGCGCTGGTGTCCGCCGCATTGAGCGTGCTGTAGTCGACATAGGTCGCTTTGGTATAGACCTCGAACGTGAGCATGCGCATCTGGCCGGAGTTGCCAAGGTGCCACGACTCAATGAACACGCCGCCCATGCCACGGTACGCCGACGCATTTGCGGCGCCGACGGCATCTTCATATACCGGGTCAGGCAACTGATCCGACGCGCCCGGATAAATCGTGATGCGGTCCCAATGCGGCGTGCTGACTGTCTGCGGCGTCCAGATCAACTCGCCGTCGATCCAGATGCGCGACACCCCGAGGATTTCGTTGTCGCATAGCAGGATCAGTACATCAACATCCTGCGTGTAGGTGACCGTCACTGTGGTCTGGGTCGGCGAACCTCCGCCTTTGCCGCCACCGCCGGACTGCTGAACATCGGTGTGTGAAATTGTGCGCGGCTCGGACAGATACGCGAAAATCGGTGGCAGGCGCGGACTGCCCCACGCGCGCGGAATCGGTTGGCCGAAGCCGACTGTGGGTACGTTCAGGTTTCCCGGTTTCTGGCCGTATTGGCCTTGCGCCGGGACTTTGGGCGGCCCTTGGATGAGACCGCCGATTGCGCTGCCGATACCAATTCCGGCCAAAGTTCCAATGCCAGGAACTACTGAGCCGATAACTCCGCCGACAACGGCGAGAATTATTCGCGCGCCCATTACACGACGCCCGGAATTGAAAATGCCGCTACAAAGCGGCATCGTTCGTGGAACATTAACCGCGTTTCCACGACTCGCGGCGGGTGCGCGTTATTGGCCGCGTGGATGATGGACAGCACGCCGAAAACCGGATGCACGCCGACTATGCCCAGGTGCGTCGGGTGCTCGTCGGCTTGCACGCAGACCACATTGCCAGCCTGCATTTCCTCGCGCTCGATGCGCAGCAGATACCTGTCGGCTTCGGCCAGCATGCGCACGCCATCTGGCACAGGTCCATACGGCTCGACGTCCCAATCCGGCATGCACAGAGCCAAATCACGCATCGTACACACGATGAGGCCGATGCAGTCGAGCGCGCCACGCGGCCCGGGGTTGCGCTGCATGTGGCCGAACGGCGTGCCGAGGTACGATCGCGCGCAGTCGATGACGTCGGCGCGCGTCGTCATACAGCCACCGCGTTGCGCTTGGTTACGCGATCCTGGCTTGGCATATAAGGCTGCCCGCCGTGGTTGATGCCGTTCGAGAATTTGCCGACGCAATCCTCGATCAACCGCTTGCGGCAGCCGGCAACGGCGATGAAGGTATCCCCGACCTGCACCTCCTGAATCATTGGCGTTTCGAGCGTGAATGCGCCGGACTCGAACACGGTTATTTTTGCGAAACGGCCAGCGTTCAAGCCGGTCAGCCATTCGACCGAGCCAGCACCGAAAAAGTCCGATACCTGCACCGCCGCCGTGTCGGAAAATTCCGCGTTGCTATCGACCGACGTGACCGACCCGGGATATGTGTAAGGCACAGGATCAACCCGGCACAATCCGCCGCGATTCTTGTCGGTGCTGAACAGGCGATAGGTGCAGTTGAAACTCGTGACGCGCACGACCTCCTGCTGCACGTACTGGCGCAAGTCGAGCAACTCTGCTGTGATTTTGTTCTGCAACATCTGCACTTCGCCGATGGTGCCGGCGAGCAGTGTATTCACGCCGCCGCTTAAATCCTCGTAGTTGTAGTGGATCAGCGTGAATGCGGCATTGCGCCACTGCCCGCCGAGTATGTCGGCCTTGGTGAATATCGTGCCATCGTCGAGCGCGGTGAGTTCGAGATTGCCGACTGCAAGGCCGGTCTGAATCACAATGTTGCTTACGTCCAGCCCCTCGGCCTCGTAGGTAACGCCGTCTATTTCGTCGCTGACATCGTGGCTGGTGTAGGCGAATACCTCGCTATCTTCGCGCGTGATCTTGAGTCCGTGCGCCATCGTGTTACTGCCCAGCGCGTAGTGCGCGGCAAGTGCCGGGCTGAATACTTTCATTCGCGCACTTCATCCAGCACTACGGACGGGCCGGCCATCAGCCGCGTATCCGCCTGCCCTGCACGCACCAGATCCCAATCGATATCGTCGTTGGCGAAATGCACCGGCACGTAGAAAATGCCCGACCAGGTAACGTCAGCAGCGGCAGGCTGTGCCGGTATTGCCAGCACGCCGGTATCCGCGTTGAGCGTAAAAGAGGTTGTCGGCGCGCCAGATATTTTGAGGATGAAGCCGACCGCTTTCGGCCTGCGGATAGTCCGGTCTTTGGTGCGCGACGAGCCGACGGAGGTGTAGCGCTTGACGAGTTGATAGGTATCCGGCGATCCGACGCCCATAGCGCTGACCTTGCCGGTCGTATGATCAGCGCTGCAATCCTTTGGGTCTTGCATGAGAAACCCGTATGTGCCGGCGTCGGTGACCTCATACAGCCCTTCGAGGGCCTGCCACTGCGCCACGGTCATTGGACAGGTACCGACCGTGAATTGGCGCAGCGTGTTGCTCCAGATCGCGGTGATCTGCTGGCGGCCATCCTGCGCAGCAGCACGCCGGTTTTTGCGGATTAGCTTGCCGCTGATGCCGGCACTGATGACGCTGTTCGGCATGATCACATCGGCATACACGGTGATTTTTGCCATCAGCTAAACCTCGCCACGGCGCGTTGCACTTGTCGGCCTGTTTCTGCCGCCGCCTGATTTACCGTTCTGCCGTCGGTGCCGGGCGCGAACGATTGCGAAATGGTGATCGCGATCGGCCGTGGCGCTTGCTGTGTGTCCCAGTTCTTATTCTCTGCGGCCGGCGTGATCCGCTCGCCCTGATGAACCAGGGCAAGGCCCGTACGCGGCACGTAGTCGGTGCCGGCGGCGAAGGAACCGACGAGCGCTTCGGCAATTGCTTCCCCGGCAACGCCTTCGTATGCGGCGCTACCCAATCCCACCGACGATGCGATTTTCCCAATAAACCCGGTGCCGGATGAGAATTGATCTGCCAGCTCTCCCAGCGCTTTTTTCACTGCAATGCGGTTTAGTTCTGTGATTGCGTAGTCAGCAAATGACCGCCAGTCCGTTTTGCCTTTGGTTAAAAATTCCGTAAGGGAATCTTCCAGTTTTTTGAATGCTCCGGTGAAAACGTCCTCCGTCAGTTTGGCGACATTTCGCGCCTCGTCGCCATAGTTGCGCAGCGCCTCGATCGCGCCGACTGACCAGTCCGCCTCACCATTGAGCCGCGCCTGGTAGTAGCGGTCATATTCCTGCAACGCCAGTGTGCTGAAGCGTTTGATGCGGTCGAGTTCGTCGTCGTATTTTTTCTGCGCATCGGTGCCCAGCGGCCCGCGCAATTCGGCTTCGCGACGGTCGCGAGCAAGCTGCTGCAGTTGCGTGCTGTATCGGTCCTCAATTTGCGCGCGGCCGGACTGGCGCTCGCGCTCTTTGTTTCCGACGCCCTGTCCAGATAACTGCAGGTTGTTCGCGCGGATCAGCGTGTCGAGATAGGACTGCGCGGCGGCCTCGGCATCCAGATACGACTGCTTCAGCTTGACCGCGGCGGCTTCTTCCTGAATCGACAGCACCTGCAGGCCGGTGGCGCCGTTCTGCCGGATCTCGTTCAGCTTTTCGCGCGCCTTGGCGATTTCCTTGGCGTTGTCGATTTCATTTTTGGCTGCGTCCTTGCCGGTGAACACTTCTTTCTGCAGGCGCGCGATCTGCGCTTCGATCGCGGATTCCTGCGCGATGCTGGTCAGTTCGATGAAATTGCGCTTTTCCTCGTAGTACTCGCGATCTTCAACCAGCCCAGCAGCGCGGCGGGCCTCCATCACCTTTTCCTGATTCTGGAACGTGTTTTCGATGACGCGGGAGGTGCTGATGATGTCGGCCAGATCGGCGGCGAGGCGGGCTTTGGCTTCCTGTGCTGCGGTGTCGGCACCGCTCTTTGACTTGTCGGCGGCTCCGCTGAAATTCAGCGTTCGTCTTGTAGTTTGCTTGTCGCCGGGGTCATAAATTGATCTATCGCGTTGCAACTCCGCCAAACGATTGTCCAGTAGCCTCCCCAATGTCGGGCGCTGTAAGATTTTGTCCGCTTCACTGGCTGCATTTTTCGCGTCATCAATAAGCTGTGCGCGCGCCGCCTTAATGTTATTGACCGGGCTGCCCTTGCCGGTCAAAAAGTCAATATTGCCGGTGACGGGGTTCGCTGCCCTGGCGATAGCGGCTATGGATTCAGCCGCCGATGCGGTTAGCTTGATTTGAATGTAGGCAAGCTGCAGGACGCGGATCAGGCCGTCTATCGAATCCACAGCAAACGCCACCGCCTTGACGGCGCCGTTCGCAAAGTCCTGTATGCCGGTGCTGTTGCCGAGGCCTTTCTGGCTTTCGTTGATGCCGGCGATGCCCTTGATCGCGTCGTTGATCGCGACCGTCAGCGCGTTGTAGGCCGGCAGCATTTCGGTGGCGATGGCCTGCGCATTGGCCGTGATCAGCGCACGATTGCGCGCCTGCTTGTCTGAATATTCATCGGCCAGGCGGATCTGCTCTGACGTCAGGATGTTCTGCCGCCCGACACCCTGCCCCAGCTCTTTCAGGAACGGCAGCATTTCAGCGCCGGCTTTGCCGAACAATGCGACCGCGACGGCGGTTTTTTGCGTGCCGTCTTCGAATCCGGCCAGCGCCTTGGCCACCGCTTCGAACTGCGCCGCAGGCGCAAGTGTTTTGAAGTTCGCCAGATCGAGGCCGAGCGCTGTGACGGCTGCCCCTGCGGCCTTGGTTTCGTCGTCGACGCCGGTCAAGCCCTTGGTGAGTTTGACGGATGCGGCGGTGATCGCATCCATTTCGATGCCGCCCACCTTGGCCGCCACCGCCAGCGACGCAAGATTTTCGGCAGAGTCGCCGATTTTTTCGGCCATGTCCTGAAACTTGCCCGCGCCATTGACGAGCTGGTTGAACGCGGCCGCAGCGGCGATCAGGCCGGTGCCGGCGGCCAGGCCGATGGCGATGAAGCTGGCGCGCACCCGCTCGCCGATGGCAACGCCTTTTTCGTGCGCCTCTGTCAGTTTCAGCGCGGCATCCGCCGCCTTTAACTGCGCATCGGTGGCGCCGCGCAGCCCGAGCTTTAACAGCTCCTGCTGGCGTGCGGTCTGGCCGCTGGTGACGGCAGCCACGCCCAGCGAGCGCACATAGCGGTCGATCGACGCGGACGCCGATTTGGTGGCGTTCTGCGCGGTGATGCCGAGTTCGTTGAGGCTCTTTTTGGCCTCATCGACACCGCCACGCAGTTTCTGGCCGTCCGTCGACAGCTCGATGACGCCGCGGCCAATCACGTCTGCCATTATTTGGTGCCTTTCATGGTTTCAAGTGCCGCCGCTTCAAGGGTGCGAATGGAATCGAATACGTCGTGCCACTCCGCACGCGGGATGCCGGCCGTGCGCATCACAAACGGAACCGCCGCGTAATCCAGCCCGGTCGCCCCGGCCATGCCCACGCGCCATTGAGTCCCAAGCTGGATAAAGCAATTCACGGCCGGCAGGTTGTCGGGCCACACGATGACATCCGGGCCGCCCGCCTCATCTACCGTCAGGCCGAAAGCAGCCGCCTCGTCCGCGCTCACCCCTTTCGAGTAAAGCGCGGCCGAGACGGCTTTCAGTTTTTTGCTTTGCCTGCTATCAGCTGGTCGATGTAGGCACGGAATATCGCGAGCCCGGCCCCGGCGTAGTTGTCGCACAACAGGCCGACATTCTCCGGCGTGAACTCGTCTGACAATTCCCACCCGATGACCGTATCGAGCACAGATTCAGTGTCGGTCTTACCCTCGCGAGATTTCACGAACTCATCCAGGGCGGGCTTGGTGCGGTGCTTGAATGTGAATTCCACATTCACCGGCTCCGCACCGGCCACCGGAATACTCACCACGCCCTTGAAGGTCGGGTCTGCAACCAGCTTGAGCTTCGCCATTACGAGGTGTAGCGCACCGGCTCGTTCAGCAACGACAGCGTGACCTCGACGGCCATCACTTCGTTCACCGTGAGCGTCGGCGTCTTATTGAGGCTGATGTAGGCGTTGTAGAGGATGATCGCCCCGGACGGCAATACCGCCTTCACCGCGCGCGGCAGCCGGTCGTCGTTGGCCGTTGAAGCCAGAATGTAGCCGGCCAGCGTCGGATCATCGGCGATGTTGAACGACAGCCCGGCCGGATTCTTGAACGTGGGGATGCGCTTTTTCGCATCGGATTCAAGGAACTGGTATTCGGTGAATTGCTGCTCGCCGCCGCTGCTCTGGCTGGTGAGGATTTGCGACAGTTGCGTCCAGCCGGTAATTTCACGCACCGAACCCGTGCCGGAGCCTGCCGGATAGATGGTGGTGGACGAGGTATCGTAGCCGGCCAACCCGACATCGTTGTCGCCGGGCGAACTGACCAGCGACGCGCGCAGGATTTTATCCGTGAGGCGCGACCAGTTCGATGTGACTTCGATGTAGTCATTGTCCGCAACGCCGTGCGAGGACTGCAACGTGGCAATGGCGGGGTTGGCGTTCGACAGGGCGGACATGGTTTTGACCGCACCGTATCCGGACGCAATGGAAATAGTAGTTCCGTTCGGCAGAGAAACGCTCATGGTGTTTTCCTTTCAACAATAAAAAAACCGGCGGTTAAGCCGGTCGATCACATTTGCCCGGATGGGCGATTACAAAACTTGGCTCAGGCCCACACGCTAAAATCCTGCATGGTTCCGTAGAGTTCCTGGTCATCCACCGTCAGCCACACCGGCGCGCCCAGCACTGTGGTTTGCAGCGACAGATATGCCCGCAGCGCGTTTTCCACCTGCAATGCCAGCGCGTTCGCCGCATCGCGCGTGGTGTCCCACACGTTGACCTGGATGCGCGCGTTGCGCTTGCTCGGCAGCGTGGCGCTGTCGACAAAGTTGATCGACTGCCCGCCCACGCCGGTGAACGTGATGTGCGGCAGCGTGGTCTGCGTCTGTGGCGCGCGATCGCGGTAAACGCGTCCGCCGGCGAGCGAATCCAGCGCGTCGTAGAGGGTGGCTTCCAGGGTCATGCTTTCACCTCACCGCCGCTGCCCTTGGCCATCACCACGGCCATGCGCGCCTTGCCGGCTTCAATCGCGCGGCCCAGGTGGTCGGCTGCCGGGCGGATAAAGGGCTTCGGCGGGATCCACTTCGGCTGCGCCAGCGGGCGGTCTTTCAGCGTTACCCACGCGCCGCTGGCGAGTTGCACCACCTGGTGCGTCTGCCAGTGACCATATTCGATCAGGTGCCAGTGCGGCGCCTTGCGGTGGTTCGCGCCGACAAAGTAAGTTTTGACATACTCGGTCGAGCGCTTCGGCGAGTAGTAACGGTACACGGCGCCGGAGAGCCTGCCGGTTTTAACGCCGACGCGGCCCACGTTCACTTTCACTTCGTCGTAGATGACGCGCGCCATTGCCGCCACGCCAGACACCAGCACTTCTTCCTTCACGCGCTTTTCCAGCGCGTCGAGGCCGGAGGTCAGGTCGCCGGTCAGCTTGATATCGAGGCTGGCCATACGCTTACCCGTTCACCACGGCGCTGACCGGCAGCGTGACCCACTCGCGGCCGCTTTTCATGTCCGGCAGCACGCCCTCGATGTTGTAGAGGGTGCCCTCATGCTCAATACGCATCGACGGCACCACGCCCCCCAGGCGGCGAATGGTGACGCGTGCAGCGATGTTGGATGCCATCTGCGCGGCGTTGACGAACTCGCGCGCCGACAGCGGCACGATCTCGGCCATGACGGTGGCGAATTCGGCCCAGGTCACTGTCACCGCGCCCGTGGTGCCGTCTTTGGTGTCGACGCGGCGCTTGATGACTATGCGGTGGCGCAGGCGCCCGGCGCGCAGGTTCATACCCCTAAACCTTGCCTGTATTTTGCGAGCAAATACCGCGCCCCAAGCGGCAATTCCATCAGGTTGTCAGCATCCACCGCCTCGCGGTTGGTGAAGTAGTGGCCGATAAACAGGTGCATCGCCTGCCGGATCGGCTCGGGCACCACGTCGGCCGGGGAATCCGCCGACGGATAGCCGGCGGTGTAGCGCACGCGCACGGAATCGACATCGCAGCGCGCCACCGGCCAGGATTCACCATACAGCGGCACCACCAGCCCCTTGTGCGCAACAACCCGATAATCGGCGGCGGACACGACCTGATCGACGCCATACGAGTCGATATACGTGACCGACACGACCGACCGCACCGGGCCTTGCGGCAGTTCAATCACGTACGGGTAAAAAGACTCCTGCGATATCTCCAGCGTCTTGAACACCAGCGACAATTCCAGCTCCTGCTCGCACGCCTGGCGCGCGGCCGTGATCAGGCGCCGGATGCGCGCGGCCTCGGGGTAATCCGCCGGCGAATCACTACCCGCGGTAACGCGCAGATTTTCTGCGGCCTCGTCGAGCAGGATCGGCTCTGTAGTGTTGGCGCTGATGACGCGTGCTTCAGCCATGTTTGAACTCCATGCCGCCGCGCCATTTGTTGAGAAAAATCTGCCGGTTGCGACGGAACATTTCCGGCGTCCAGCCCGACTGCGCGCCGATGCGTACGTGCTCGACCACCAGGTCGTCGCGCATGCAGAACTTTGCGCCGGCGTGCTGCAGGCGCATGACGAAATCCGGGTCGTCGTAGCCGGCGCCGTCACGGTAATCTTCATCGAAGCCGCCGGTGTCGTCCCACAGGCTGCGGTGCATGATGGCCATAAAGTGGTAATCCGCGCCCTTTGGCAGCATCGAGCCGACATCACCATCGTTCGGGCGGTTGCGCGTGCTGTGGCAATGCCACACTTGCTTTTCGGCGTGCCATGCTGCGGCCAGCACATACTTTTTCGGGTCGTCGCCCAGCTCGGCGATCATCTGCCGCAGGATCGGCGTGGTGTGCAGGTGATCGGGGCACGACAGCCCGATGATGTCGCCATGCGCCGCAGCCACACCGCGATTGAGCGGCACGCACGGGTTAAGCGGGCCGGACTTCTGCGGCAGCCGCACCACCTGCACGCGAAACGGCATCGCCGGTGGCTGATACGGCAGCGCGTTGCCGTCGTCTACGATGATCAACTCCATGTCGAGATCGGCGTAGTGCTGGGCGAGCAAGTGGCAGGCTTTGTCGGTTACGGCTTCGCGCTGCCAGTAGGGCCAGATCAGAGACAACTTCTTGCTCATACCCACACCTGCTTAACCCATCCGCCGGCCTGATGCGGGCGCGGAGGCCCGCCGAAGCACACGACCGCGCACTCGGGCGGCACTTTTTCCTGCAGCCGGTCGTACTTGAATGACTGGAAAAACCCCGGCAGCGCCTGGTGCAGCTTGGGGATGTGCTCGAAGCAGTCGCTGATGAACGCCTGGTCGCCCATGTAGCGGTTTTCGGCGTGCTTGACGTGGTAGTCGATCCAGTAATCGGGCTTTTCGGCGAAGCGCTGGTAGACGTGCGGCTGGGCGCGTGCAAACCACATGGCGCCGGAGTTGCCGACTTTCACGTCTTTGGCGCGGATGTTGAGCATGGAAAAGTCGTGAGGAATGGTCATCACCGCGTCGAGCTTGCCGGTGATTACGGTATCGAGATCGAGATACAGTGTTTTGCCGCGGATCACATCGGGGCGGAACATTTCGAGCTTGGACCACCAGCCTTTCCAGTTGTGTTTCAACGGGATGCGCTCGCACGGCACCTCGACATCACTCAGGCACACAAAGCGGTGCGGCAGCGTCAGGTTCTTCGCCACGCCGTCACGCAATTTGCGCACGTACTCGGCGTTGTAGTCGCCACCGGATTTCAACACGCACAGCACGGTGAGTGGCTGCAGGTTGAGCAGCGCGCGGATCGGTTCGCCCGTGGCGATTTCGTCGAGCGACCACTGCGCCGACGCCAGGCGCTCGAACACCGGCAGGCGGTCGGGCATCAGCGGCTTTTCGATATCTTCCAGCCGGCTGCCGGCGGCACCTGCGCAGATCCAGTGCGGGGCGGTGTAGATCACTGGGATGCCCATGGCCAACGCCTTCACGCCCGCTGCGGACGCCCAAATAATGCAAGCATGTGCGCCTTCCAGGTCGCGCGCGAGACTCGCGTCCGGGTGTTCTGGTAGCTTTTTCCAGTTTCCGGGGTGCTGCCTTACCCTGATTTCCCGCTTGGTCAACTTCCGCAAAGCGGCGACGGTTTTTTCCGTCCAGTCCTGCGGCATGGGCTGCGCGCCGATGCCGCGGCTCGGACATACCAAAACATGCCCGCCATCCTTGCGCCAAGGGGACAAGGTGACGCCCAGCGCGTCCAGGCGTGCCCTGCTACCCTGCGGCCAGTCGCCGGCGCCGTTGTGGCCGTTCAGCGCCAATGCGCAATGCTGCTGGCCGTCTCTGCCCCGCAGGTAGCCGTTCTCGGCGACGAGCGCGCGACCCGTCGGCATGGGGTAGCCCAGCATGCCCTTACCCCAAATCACGGAAACGTCAGCGCCGGGCGCCACCTCTCCCGCCGCGGGGAATCGGGCTGCGGCGAGACCACGCAGAAAGGCGTCGTGCTCTAGGGGCAGCAACTTCGGCGGCACACAAAGCGCCGATGTACCGGACGCCGGCGCCCGTGCAGGCATCTGCACCGGGGCAAACAGTGCCTGCTCTATCGGCAGGCACTCGAAGCAGGTCAGAGCGGTGCGGCGCGTGGCGTTAATCACTTCGACGCCCGCGGTGCGCAGATCCGCGCCGAGCTGGATCAGCAATTGCCGCCACGTCGGCAGGTCGCCGAGGTTCGGCAGCGGGTCGCGGTGGTCGCCGTGAAAATGCGTCTCGCCGTTCGGCCCCTTCTGCATGTCGTAGCCCAGCAGGATGATCTTCGCAGCACCCCACAGGTAAGCCAGGCCGATGGCCTGATAGCCGCTGTTTTTGCCGGTGTGGATGCGGCCGGGCGTGTGCGACAGGCCCTGCTCATCCACGCCCTGAATCCAGTTAATCGCGCCCTGCAGGCGCTCGGCGATACTCCACAACTCGCCAGTCACCGCACGCTCGACTTCGGCGCCGTATGCGACCCACCACCGCAGGTCGGCAAAATACAGAACGTCGGCCCACGGGGCCTTGCGGAATGTGGTGTTGATGGCGATCACTTTTCGGTTTTCGCGGTCCTGATCGCGCCACGCTTTAACGGCGGCGACATCTTCGTCGGTGAGGCTGGGGCCGCTGGCGATGCAGACGACGGTTGCCCCTGCCCATCGTCCGGCACTTTTTTTGCGGTGTCTGCCGCGGGCTCGTAAATCTCCACCGTGCCGCCCTGCTCAGTGCGGTTGGCGCTGGGCCGCCCCTGCGGCGCGAACGCGATGCGCACCAGCCCGGCACGCTCCAGATCGGCGGCGAGCTGTGCGTTGATGCGGATACCTTGGCCGGTGCGCGCATTGATGCGGCCATGCACAAATTCGGTAAGCGGGATTGCAGTCACATCCATCGGTGATGCTCCATAAAAAAGGCCCGGATCGCTCCGGGCCTCTGGTTGCTACTGGTTACAACCTGCCGCGATTAGCTGCCGACCAGGTTGGTCGATTTGATGAATGCCTCCGGCCGATACACCGCCAGCGCGAGACGTTCCTCGCAGCGGATGGTGATCAGGTTGCGAATGAAGTCATCCTCATTCATGGTGGCGATCACCACGTTGGCATCCTCGCGGTCAAACAGCTGCGCGCCGAGGCGGAATGCACCCACGAGGCCCGTGTCGCGCGTCATCGACTTGGTAGCGACCACCGGCCGCGCCCACAGCGTCGGGTTGATCATCCCGACAGGGTTGCCGATGATGTAGCGACCGAGCGTGTCTTTCTTAAGCTCGATTTCCGTCCAGTCGATCGGGTGCATCACGATGCCGGTCGCCGGATACTCGGCCAGCTCAGCCTGCAGCAGCATCAGGCGGAACTGGTCGATCTTCGACGGGTTGGGCACGGTGGTCGGCGCAACGTACGTCGTAGCGGCGGTGTAGATGCCGTTGAGGTTGTTGCCGCTGCCCGATCCCTTGAGCAGTTGCGTTTCCTCCACCAGCTTCAGGCCATAGCGCAACCGGCCGTCAATCTGCGACTGCAATTGCATGAAGTCGTCGAGGATTTGCTTGGTCGCCTTGATGTAGTGCGCGATAGTGACCACCGCAGACTGCACCTGCTCGTAGGCGATGTCGGAGGCGGGTTTGACGGTGCCTTCCGATACTGTCGCGGCGCTGTTGGTGAAGCCCGTCTCGCGCAGGTAGGCGATCAGGTTGGAGCTGGTGCGGCCCGGCGTGATCAGATCGCGGATCGTCAGGCGCTGATTCGGCTGGATGACAATACCGGGCTGCATGTCGGGCGACACACCAATGGTGCTTTGCTGCGTTTGCTGATCGCTCAGCAGCGTGGCGTTGAAGCGGTGCACGTAGCTGGAGTTATGCGTGCGCATGCCGTCACTTTCGACCCACGCCTTGAACGCGTCGTCGCTGACCAGTTGGCCGCCGATCGATTTTGGTGCGTCTTTTTCTTCGGTGCCGCGGCGGGCCAGCTTTTGCTCCACTTCGAGCAATTGCGCCTGCAGTTCGCCCTGTTTCACCAGCATTTCGTCGACTTTTGGCTTGTCCAGCGCGTACATGTCGCCGTGTTTTTTGGCTTCTGCGAGAGCTTTGGCTCCCATCTCCTTGACGTCTTGGCTGATCTTGGCGAGCGCTTTCTCCGTGGCTTCGTGCAGGGCTTTCAGGTCGGTGGGCGGACCTTCACCGAAGCGCGCGTGCAGCGCCAGGCTGTCGAGGTAATACACCAGCGAAAGGCCGATGGCCTTGGGTAGAGCGAGCGCGTAGATCAGCGCTACGGTGATAAATTGAACGGCAATGCTAAATGTTTTCATACAGTGTGCTCCTGAAGTAGGGTTAAAAACGCGGTTGCATCCTCAGCAGCGATCTGCGTGCTGTCGTCGGCAGCGTTCTGCGTGCCGGTACTGAAATCTTTAATGAGCGCCCGCCGCTGGCTGCGCGGCATGCCCGCCTTCGCCAGGGCGAGGTCGATGGCGTGCGCGGCGATGCGGTCGCCGCGGGCTTGCGTGTCTTTTTCCACCTGGTCGGCCGGCAGCAGATCGTCGGCGAAGCCCTGCTCCACCGCGGCCGCGCCGCCGATCCAGGTCTCGGCGTTCATCATTTTGCCGATGGCCTTGGCGTCGAGGCCGCTGCGCGCGGCGTAGATATCGGCCATCGCGGTGTCGAACGGCTCCAGCGTGTCGGCGATCTCGCGCAGGTCGATGCGGTTGCCCATCGCCATCACCCAGGTGTTGTGGATCATCAGGAAACCGGCGCGCGCGATCAGCACTTCGTCGCCGGCCATGGCGATGATCGACGCGGCCGACGCGGCAATGCCCAGCACCTTGACGGTGACGCTGCCCTTGTGGTCGCGCAGCAGGTTGTAGATCGCCATGCCCTCAAACAGGTCGCCGCCGGGCGAATTGACGTTGACCACCACGTCCTGGTCGGCGCCGATCGCGCGCAGGGCGCCGGCGATACGCTTGGCGGTGACACCCTCGCCCGTCCACGGATCCACGCCGATGGCATCGAGCACGGAGATCGTGTTGTCCGCCTTGTCGGCAGCCATCAACTCGGGCGTCCAGCGCTGCAGCGCCTGGGGCGCGAGATCCCACTGCAGGCCCTGCGGGCGGTCGATCGACCGCGCTTGCGGCATGTTACGTTTGCGCATCATTTCTCCTGTGCGGACGGTTCGATTCCGAGCCACGCTTTGAGCGCGTTCTGCGCGTCGGCGCTGGAATTGGTGCCCTTCGCCATGTCGTCGATGGCGATCATTGCGCTTTGCACGGTAAGCACCGCGGCGTTGCCGCCCATCGGCGGATCGTTTTCTTTGGCGCGGCACTCATCGCGGGTTTTGAGACCGTTGTTCACCATCGTGGCGAAGTACGCGGCGCGTGTAGCCGAATCCGCCCGCAGCAGCCCTTCCATGTTGAACTCGGCGAAGTACGTCTTGCGCTCGGACGGCGTCAGCAGGCACTTGCGCACCGCCTGCTCGATGCGCACGCACCAGGTGCGCAGGGTGAACGTGAGAAACCACAGCATTTTCTGCTCGAGGCCGGTGCCCCAGTTGCTGTCCTTGCCGCCGTGGCCGATCATCGCTGGATCGACGCGGAACCAGCGCGCAATCTCTTCGACGTTGTAGCTGCGGCTCGCCAACAACTCGGCGCTTACCGGGTCGAAGCCCAGCTTGTTATACCCGGCACCCTTTTCCAGTACATAGACGCCCCCGGCCTCTGACACTTTTTTCACATGCGCGCGGATGTCGTCGCGCTGTCCGCTCTTGAGCACCGAATCAACAGTGACCAGCCCCGTCGCTTTAGATGCGTCGCGGAACGTCACGGCGCTGGCGCGGTCGGTCTCGATCGCGGTGCCCAGCACGTTGACGCCATACGCCACCGGCGACAGGCCGCACACTCCGTCGGTGCTGAAGGCCGGGATGTGCATCATGGCGTCTTCGGCGATGACGCGCTCTTTGCTGTCGGGCTTGTCGCGATAGCGGTACTCGTAGCCGCCGTTCGCCAGCGCCTTGCGCGTGACGCAGGCCGGATGCAAAAAGCCCAGGCCCACCACTTTGCGGCCGCTGCGCAGCACTTCGATGTAGGCGTTGCCCCACAGCAGCATCGAGGCCACCACCACTTCCCAGAACACCACCGCGGTCATGTCGGCGTTCGGCTGGTTGTGCAGGATCTCGTACAGCTCGTGCGTCGTCGCCGGCGTGCGCGAACCGTCGGTGTTGCGCTTGTAAAAGCCGAGCGGCAGCGTGGCCAGGGTTTCAGAAATCAATCGCACGCAGGCCCAGGCGGTGGCATTCTGCAGCGCGCTGTCGACGCTGACGGGCTTGCCCAGGAACGAGCTGCCGCCCAGCCACTGACTCCAGAAATCGCTGTTGGTCAAGCTGATCGGGACGCCGAGCCAGCTTTGCAATTGCGCGCGGACCTTGCCCACCAGCGGTAATTTCATACGATGATCGGATCTCGCAACGAATCGGCAAGACTGCCTTGCGCTTCTGGGTTCAGCGACATCAAGGCAACGCCATTCAGTAGCGCCAGCAAAGGATCGATCTTCGCGTAGCCAGCCGCCTGCTTTGTAATGATTACTGCGTTTCCTCGCGGCTCGATCTTCGCGTTGCCGACACACCATGCCATCATTAGCTGTCCGCCGTGAATCATGCCGCCTTCCGCCAGCTTCCGTTCAGCGGTTTTGATCGATCCGGTCATTTTCCATCCTTGAGTTATGCCGATGACTTTCTCGGCCGGAACTTCCGCCTCAACCATCGCATCGAGAATGCTGCCGATGCCGGCGGGGTCGACGCCCACTTTATCCAGCTTCCCCGATTCTTCACAGTGCGCCACGAGTGCGGCAACCTCCGCTACGTCGTCGCCAATTTCGTGGACAAGCGTCAAATTTCCATCGCGCGCGAAATCGCGGAATCGTTCTGCCTCTGACTTGCGTCTCTCCAGCACTGACGGATGAGCCCAGGCATGCGTCCACACCAGCCACTCGCGTGTTTCTCCATCTCGCCCTACGACAGCGAATCCGAGCAGGTCATCGAGACCGCCGCCGTCTATGCCTACGGTCACTACTTCACAGCGTTCGAGCAAATCGTCGAGCGTGAATGCAGGGCGCGCCTGCGCTTCCCAATAATCGGCGCCTGCCCAGCGGTCAGAGTGCAGCGCCAGGCCTATTTCGACGTTCAAATGCTGCGATGCCCACGCGCGCAACTCCTCCTCGCTGGTCGACTGCGCGGCGTCAAACTCCTCCACCAGCCGCGCGATAGTCACCGACCTGCCAGCATTCGGCGTAACCATGGGCCAGTTCTTTGGATTGCGCCAAACTGCCGCATCCTTCTGCATCGCCTGCGGAAACTCGTAAAGCACTGGCAGCATCGCGCCCGTTCGCTTACCGTCGCGGATCTCGCGCGCCTTCATCAACTCAGCGCGGAACACACCAGACGGCGCTTCCTCCGACTGCGTGGTGATGAAAGCCATGAACGCCTCTGGAAACGGCAACATGCCGCCTCGCAACTGGCGTATAGCACTCGCCGCCTTCGACATTTTCGCCACGACATGCAGCTCATCGATCAGTACGCCCGCGCATTTCTGCCCGGTCACCACTGCCGGGTCGAACGTCATTATCTGCAGCGTCGCGTTCGTCTCGCGGTGAATGATCGTTTTCAAGTGCTGCCGAACGTGCAGTTTTTTCGACAACACAGGGTCGAGCGCAATCGTGCCGGCAGCCGCCTCGAACGCAATCTCCGCCACGTCGTGCACCGGCGCCAGCATCAAGAACGGCGCATTAGGACGCCGGCTCAGCAGCAGCGCTGTAACCATCAGCAGCGCGCCGTTTGAAGTCTTGGCGTTTTTCTTCGGCACCATCAGGAATAACTCCCGGATGGCGCGCTCCTGGGTGACAGGATCAAGCGAGCCGAACAGCGCTCGGACTATCTCGCGGAACCACTCGCCACCAGCATCGGCCAGTGCCGGCGTTCCAGGCACATCGTGCAGCCGCAACTTGTTGAACACCGCCACGGCGCGATCGCCGGACGGCTTGTGCAGCGGCAGATCGGGGACAAGCGACTCCCCTTTGAGAATCTTACTTTCCCACTCCTTGCAGCTCAGATCCCATGCCATGCGTGCCTATTGCGGCGTGGTGGTGCTCAGTAGGTTTTCCCAATCCGTGCCAGCATGGGCGATAAGCGCATCTGACTGCGCCTTCGCTTTTTTCCCTTCGGGTAATTTGGGCGGCTCAACCGGCACAGGCGGAGCGCTTACGCGGACACTCATAGCCGCGTAATTCTTCTGAGCGGCGGCGTTGCCATTTTTAGCCGTAGCGTGCATTGCCTCGATGACTTCGGCGTGGCGTTCATACGCGCCAATCGAAAGCTCGTGGACGAAATATTTTTCAAGCGTGTTGCGGGAAATGCCCAGGCAAATAGCGATTTCCTCGTGAGTCCACCCGGCGCCAGCAACAACAGAAACTCGGTGTCGCTGTTTCGCTGTCGGTTGAAACGCATTTCGTGACAAATTAAACCCCTTTAATTGCGCAAATTCAGACACTTAAAAACGCCACGCCGGATAAAAAATCTCCGCGTGTC
>Ga0247670_1000055_pt1 | contig 39060 bp, 53 predicted proteins | sample CNK11_metaG_FD_183042 | JGI IMG/M metagenome (GOLD analysis project Ga0247670, IMG submission 183042) | Soil microbial communities from Purdue University Martell Research Forest, Indiana, United States - CNK11 | ecosystem: Environmental > Terrestrial > Soil > Temperate forest > Bulk soil...
TCAGTGGTGTGACGGCCGCGCTAGGCACCATGAATGCCTCGACCATCGTTGATGGTGCCAGCAGGGCCAGCGTCACAACCCTCGGCCTGTCACCGGCAACAACGACCAGCACAGGGCAGGTCTGTGCTGGGTTAGCTGTGCTGATCACGCCAACGTCCAGCGGTATCCTCGACGTGCGGGTTTGCATGAACACGCGCAACAATACCGCAAGCAATGGGCTGTTCGTGCGGCTCAGATATGGCGCCGGCACCCCACCAACCAACGGCACTGCAATTGCGGGCGTCGGCGCGGGTGTCGGCACAGGTGTGCAGCAGGTAAACGGGGCAGGCGGCTCCCCGACCGTGCCGGTGACGCTGATCGGCACCATCAGTGGGCTGACGCCAGGCACCACATACTGGATCGACCTGTCATATTCTGCAATCACTGGCGGTACCGTGCAGTTGTCCGCTGTCGATGTAATGGCGTCGGAGCGATAGGAAGGAAACGACACGCATGGACATGCAGCGGATCGAACCCAACCGACCGATTACTGTGCAACTCACACCCGAGCAGTGGAACGTCGTGCTGTTCGCGCTGCGCAACCACGCGCTGCCATTCGAGGTTTCCGCGCCAATCCTTAACGCCCTCACCGAGCAGTTCCGTCAGCAGGCACAATCGCAGCGGCCACTATCGACGGAAGATATGGCGGGCCAAATCGTGCCAGGGACATAGATCAAGCCATGCTTGATTTTCCCAACCACCCGACCGTGGGCCAAGTCTTTGGCGACGTTGGTCTAAGCTGGACCTGGGACGGCGTTAAGTGGACTTCCGTGCCGACCGACATGACGGGGCCTTTCCTGCCGATCGCCGGCGGCACGATGGGGGGTCCGCTGTACTGGACCGCAACCGGCAGCACGGCCTCGCGCGCGGCGCAGGACCGCTCTGACGATAGTGTCAATGCGCTGGACTACGGTCTTAAACTGGACGGCACCACCGACAACACGTCGGTCCTGAACGCAGCCAGGGTTGCAACGCAGCGTAATGGCTCGGTGTTCCTGCCCTCCGGACGCATTCACGGTCCGATTGCCACCACGGCTGGTCCGACGACTGCCGTGCTATGGAAACTGGATGGCACGACGTTCCCCGATGGCGCCACGCCTGTCACGCAGATCGGTGCGCCCGGTGATACCGTCGAAAGCTATTACAACGGATACAAGTTCTTTGGGAAACAGCAGAACCCGGTGGGGGCATTTGCCCCGGTGGTTCGGATTGACCTCTTACAGAACCTGACCGGCGCCGGTGGTGGCGGCATTGCCAACGCGCTATCGGTCAATGCCACGCAGAGTGCCGGCGACACAAGCCTCCTCTACGCACTTGCCGTGACATGCACCAACTCCGCTGCTGAGAACTCCGGTGGTATGGCGGGTATCCAGTCGACGGTCACCAAGGCAGGCGGCGGACAAGCCTGGGCAATCCAGACGGTGACGCGCGACACGACCGGACTGGCCAGTAGTGCCAATGGTCATGGCATGGTCGGCGTGGAAGCTGCTATCCGCGCCACCAATGTCGATGATGCCGCTAATGCCTTGACGTGGGGCGGCGTCGGCAATCGTATATGCCTCCATCTGTCGTTGACGCTCCCGGTCGGGACCGCCGCCGGCACCGAGGCCGGGTTCACCAGTGCCATTCGGGTGAGCGGCGATCCGGCAGGGACGCAATGCTATACTGCCAGCGTCTACGCTGTGGATACGAACGTCGATACGTATCAGGTGTTTGATGCGCGCGGTGCAAGCGCGCCGTTCAATTACGGCACGAACCCGGTCGCGGCACTGCGCATGGCAGCAAATCAGATCATCGACTTCAACGGCGGCCCGGCACTGAACAGCGTCGGAGGTGCATACCTGCAATATCGCTCCGCGACACAGCGGCTCTACTACGTCGTGGCTGGTGTCGATCAGTGGAGCATCGATGCGTCCGGCAACGTGCGAGCACGCGGCACGATCACCGGCAGCACCGCACCATGATGGAGCGCGGTTATGGCTGATACGCTGACCGGCTACTGGTCGATGGATTTGCATACGAGTTTGCGGCGAACGTGGGCTGACAATCCGGTTGCATCCGCCGGTTTGGTCCCGGACTTGCTGCTCTGCTGTAGATACGCAATGAGCTTATGCAGAATCCGTACGTCGTCGTTGACGTGGCCAAGCGCTGCGTTGCAGCCGCCGCACAGCCAACCACGGAAGTGGCCGCGCTGATGGCAATGGTCGAAATGCAGCCTGCGGTTGGCCTGATTCGGCCGACCACAGACCTCACAAAGAGTAGGGCGGGGACGGCCGGCGAGAGCCTCAAGCTCAGCGCTTTCTTTGGCGAGCCGGTCGCGCCTGTACTGTTCGCGCTTTTCGGGATGCTCAGCGAACCATCGTTTGGTGTTCTTGGCATGGCGCTCCTTGTTTTCTGGCTCAGCGCGGTAGGCGCGGATTTTGTCCTTGTTGGCTGCGGCGTAGATACGCCCTTGAGCAGCGGCCTTGTCGCGATGTTTGAGGCGGAGGCTGGCCCACTTTTCCGGGTTAGCTGCGCGCCACGCTCGCATTTGTTCGTTAATCTTCTCGCGGTTCTTGGCGTCCCAGGCACGTCTGACGGCTTGCGCGTGCTCCTTGTTGTTTGCCCTGTGCGTTCGCGCGTAGGCGCGCCACGCCTCGCGCCGTTCTTCGACGGTCATGTTACGTCTCATGCAGCCACGGTCCTTTGTCGCGAAGGATTGCGGTTAGGGGCGGCGGCGATGTTTCGAGCATCGCCGTCGTTCCGTTATTGCACGGAAGGGGCCACCTGACAATGGCGGATATGTATACACAAGCGTGGGGGCTGACAAAACCCGAGGTGGGGCAAAGTCGTGACACTTGGGGAACGAAATTAAACACAGACCTGGATGCGATCGACACGCTGCTGCAAGCGCTGCAACCGATCGGCGCGATGATCGATTTCGCGGGCGCCAATGCCCCGACCGGCTGGTTGCTGTGCGATGGCACGCTGTACACCAAAACCGCCTATCCGCTGTTGTTCGGTGTGATCGGCAACCGCTTCGGCGGCGATGGCGTCACCACGTTCATGGTCCCTGATGCGCGTGGGCGTATGACGGCCGGCGCCGGCAGCACGACAGGTGATTACAGCTACTCTTTCGGCATTGGTCTCGCCCAGAAAATCGGCGACTGGCAAATCCCGATCACGCTGAACAACCTGCCAAACGCCAGCATCATCACCGATACGGTGGGCGGGCACACACATGCCGGGAGCAGCGTTTCAGGCGCGGGTGACCATCAGCATACCGGCAGGACTGACATTAACGGCGAGCACAGTCACGGTTATGGCGCTGTCCTGTTGCACAACGGCGACCAGCAAATCGCTGGCGGGTTCGATAGCGGCTTCGGCGGCCAGCAAACCGACGTGCAGGGCTCTCACGTGCATACGTTCAACACCGACTACGCTGGCAATCACTCGCACGCCCTCGCGATCACCTCTGACGGATCGCACGCGCATACGTTCAGCCTGGGCGGCGGCGGCGAAACGCTCCGGGTGCTGCCGGCAACGCTCGGCATGACGAAAATCATCTGCTGCGGGCCGCCCTCGATGCAGGCCGCGATCGCGGTGCTGACGTCCGGCGGCATGGCGCGGCTGATGGCCTCGCCGCTGCGCGGCGTGAACTGAGCCGTATGCCGAAGAACAACATCACCATCTTTCCGAAACCCGGCATCTACCGGGGCGCCACGCCGAACGCTTCGGTCGGGCGGTGGTATGACATGAACTTGGTGCGCTGGCGCGGCGGCCAGGCGCAGCCGGTCGGTGGCTCGATGGCGTTGCCGGCTGCGGTGGGCGACTCGGCGGGGCGCGACGTGCTGACCTGGCACGACAACAGCGGGCGCCGTTGGGCCGCACTCGGCACTGACGTTAAGCTTTGGGTCTATAACTTTGACACGCAGGGATTCTGGGACATCACACCGGCCGGCGTCGGGCCGCTGGAACAGGCCGGTCCGCGCGTCGGCTACGGCCTGGCTGATTACGGCGAAGCGGCCTACGGCACAGCGCGCGATCCAGCGGATATCGGTCCCGAGGATGCCAGCGCGGTGCTCGGCGACATCTGGTCGATGGACCTGTTCGGCGAAAACCTGGTGTTCGTGCCGACGCAGCACGGCGGCCTGTTCCAATGGGTGCCGAATGTTGACGGGGGTCCGGCGACCGCCGTGGCCAATGCGCCGCCGCTGAATGGCGGCGTGCTGGTGACCGAGGAACGCGCCATCGTGCTGTTCGGCGCCAACGGCGATCCGCGTCGGGTGCAATGGTGCGATCAGGAAAACCCGACCGTCTGGACGCCGGCCGTCGACAATCTCGCCGGCAGCAAGCAGTTAGAAACCGAAGGCCGCGCGCTGCTGTCCTGCAAGGCGCCCGGCGGCAATCTGATCATGACCGACAACGATGCGCACCTGCTGGCCTATGTCGGGCCGCCGTACGCGTACGGCATCAAGCGGGTCGGCGCCAACTGCGGCCCCTGTTCGCGGCGTGCCGTGGCCTATGCCGGCGATACCGTGCGCTGGATGGGACAACAGACGTTCTGGCAGTATTCCGGCGCGGTGACCCCGATGGCCTCGGACGTGTCCGACTGGCTGTTCTCGCTGCTCAATCGCGGCTTCATCGGCAAGGTGTTCGCCGCGCCAAACCCCACATTCTCCGAGCTCTGGTGGTACTGGCCGAGCGAGGCGGCGCAGGAGTGCAACCGTTACGTGGCGCAGGATTACGGCGACCCGAGCGTGCCGTGGATCATCGGTCAGCAAAACCGCACCGGAGCCGACACGCGCGGCAGCATGCTGCGCCCGGTGCTCGCCGGTCTCGATGGAAAACTCTATCTGCACGAATACGGCTGGACCGACGACGGCGCCACGCGGGTCGGGCAAATCTATCTGGAAACCGCTGACTTCATGCTGTCGCCGGAAACCAACACGCGGTTCCATGTGCGGCAGATCAAACCGGATTTCGTCGGGCCGGCGAATCGCGTCGGCTATCGGTTTTTCCTCTGGGAACAGCCCGATGGTCCGCAGTGGGATACCGGCTCCTATCCGGTGATCAATGACTCCGGTCTGGTCGATGCGCGGTTTTCCTGCCGGGGCCTGCGCATGCGCATCGAGGCGTTGTCCGATGGACCGTTCGCGATCGGCCGCACGCGGCTGGATTGCCGGCCCGGCGGGAGCCGATGAATGGCCACGCCACGCTTCCCGACGACCAGCTTCACCGCGCCAAACACCGGCTCGCTGGATCAGCGCATGCGGGTGATCGCGGACGCCATCTCGCGCAAGGCGGATCAGACGCAGGAGCCGATGTATGCGTCGGTGTTGCTGCTGGCGCCGGGCGGCGCGGTGTGGCGGATCAGCGTGGACGATGCGGGCGTGCTGTCGACCGCCGTGGTGGCGCGGTCATGATCGAACAGCAGATCGCGGCGGCGTTGCTGGCGGCCGGTGATCTGCTGACGGTCGATGATCTGCGTGCGCTCGCGGTCGCGCGACGCGTGCAATGGTGGGGTGACGAACGTGTGGCCATCGCCACCGAAGTGCTGACCTACCCGCGCCGCCGCGTGTTGAATTGTTTCATGGCGGCCGGCGAGCTCGGCGCGATCTTCAATCTCCAGAACGACGTGGTGGACTTCGCGCGCAACATGGATTGCAGCCACATGATCGCGCACGGTCGGCCGGCCTGGGGGCGGATCGGTCGCGCCTACGGCTGGGCGCCGCGCTCGATTCAATACGTCAGGGAGGTGCCGTCATGACCGGCTTTTGGCGCCCACCTTATGCGACGGATTTTCATATCGCACGCGGTAGTGGCGGTGGTGGTCAGCAGACCACGACGACGAAAACCGAACTGCCGCAATTCGTGCTGGATCAGGTTCAGAATAACATCGGCCGAGCCAATGAACTCGGCGCCGCGCCCTATGTCACCAATCCTTATTCCGGTGTCGCGCCGACCTCGCCGACGCAGACCCAGGCGTATGGCCAGATCGGCGACCTTCAGGGGCGCGCGCAAACCACCGGCTACGCGCCCGCCGAACAGCAACTGACCGGCCTGCTCGGCCAGGCGGCGCCGGTCACGGCGGATCAGATCAGCGGCAACGTATCGAGCTTGATGCGGCCCTATTCGGATATCGTGATCGACCCGAGCCTGACGCTGATGCAGCAGCAGTTGGCGCGCACCAAGCAGCAGATCGGCGCCAACGCCGATGCGGTCGGTGCATTCGGCGGCTCGCGACAAGGCGTCGAGGAAGGCATCGCCGACTCGCAAGAAGCATTGCAGGCGGGACAACTGAAATCCGGGCTGCTGCAATCCGGCTACAACGCCGTGCTGCCGGTGGCGGCGGGCATCGCCAACCAGAATCAAAACCTCGGCCAGTGGGCGACCTCGCTGCTGCCGCAGATCGCCACCACGGCATCCGACCAGGGGTTGAAAGAGGCGGGCGCGCTGGCGGGCGTCGGACAGCAGCAGCAGGAGCAAGCGCAGAACATCATGAACGTCGGCGCAGCGAACTACGAGGCGGCGCGGATGTGGCCGGCGCTCGGGCTCGGCTTGCAGGAGCAGGCCATTAGCACCGCGCCGTTCGGTCAGACCAGCACCAGCACCGGGCCGGGAGCACCATCGAACACGGCCGGTATGGTGATCGGCGGCATCGGCGCGGCGGCCAGCGTCGCGGCGGCGGCAGTGGCGATCTGAGGGAGGCGAGGAATGTCCGGCTATACCGGCGGCGGCTGGGATGATGCCACCAACCTTTGGGCCGGTGGCGCGGGAAGCTGGGGCGACAGCACGGTGCCGAGCGCATGGAACACCATGGACCCGCCATCGTCATCGTGGTGGACCGACCCCAAGACGAAGACCGAGCTGAGAGGGCTGGCGCAAGGTCTGGGTGGCGTTAAGCCGCTGGCTGACCCGAACGCCGCCAGCGCCCGGCCGCCGTTTCCGCAGGCGGGCATCCATCAAGGCCAGGCGGTCGATGCGCTCGGGCAGTACCTGCAAATACTGCAAGCCCGCCAGCAGGCGTTGCGCACGCAGTTCCTGCCGAAGACGGCGGGCTTGCTGGGAGGTTAGCCGATGGCCGGTCTGCTCGATCTGAATGACGCCAGCGACCAGTGGACCATCGATCCCACCACGTTGGCGGAAATGGCGGCGGCGACCGGTACGCCAACCTGGACGCCGGGCGCGAGCGATACGACGCTGGCGCCGACCAGCGCGGAGTCGGTGCCGGCCGCACCGCCGCCGACCACGATGGCCGATAGCGGCGGTGGCGGCGGCTTCTGGCACGGTCTGACCAGCGGCATCGGCGACGTTGGCCTGGCGCTCGGCGGCGGCATCGATCCGTCGATCAGCGGCGAGGCCGCTGGTGTGGCGGGGCGGCGGGCGCTGCTGAATTTCAGCCTCGCGATGCTCGCGAACAGCGGGCCGAGCTACACGCCGCGCAACTTCGGCCAGATACTGGCGTCCGGTCTGTCGGCGGCCGGCGAATCGACGCTGCAAACTGAACAGAACCGGCTGAAGGCGCAGCAGGTGGCGGCGACCTACGCACTCAAAGCCGGGCAACAGAAAATTCAGGAATATCTCGCGACCATCACCGGGGCCAAGGCGGCGAAAGAGCTCGGCGTTGCGGCCAAGGTGTCCGCAGCAGCAGGGGGTGGCGGCGAGACCGCACCGGCCAGTAGTGCCGCACCAGCGGCGCCCGGCGCTGCGCCCGCGTCGGCGGCGGATTTCGTGGCGCAGAACACCGAGACGTTCAGCGACATTTCAGCGAAAACCGGACTGCCGGTCGAATTCATCGCCGGGCAGGCCGGCAATGAAAGCGGCTGGGGCACATCGCGCGCCGCCGTCGAGGGCAACAACCTGTTCGGCCTGTCGGATGCCAACGGCAAGCCGCTGTCGTTCCCCACCCGGCAGGCCGGCATCGCCGCCTACGTCAACCTGCTGAACACCCGCTACAAGGATGTGCCGCGCACCGGCTCGCCGACCGATATCGGCATCGCACTCGGCAAGGCCGGCTACAACATGACGGTGCCGGACTACGGCCAGCGGATCGGCAATTTTGCGGCCCAGGCGGCGCCGTTGCTGGCGCGCCCGGCCCGCACGCAGCTTGCTGGACCTGGCGTCGGTGGCGCGCCATCTGGCGGCGCAACGGCGCCCGCGCCGTCCAGCCCCCCTCCAAGCCCCGGCACGGGGGTGGTCGGGCCACCGGCCGCCACGCCGCCGGCAACCGTCAACGCGGCGCCGCCGACCGCGCCGCTGATCCCAAGGGCCACCTTGGCGCCGCCCGATTTCAGCGATGTCCCTGGCCGCCGCGCCGCGCTCGCAACGACCTATCAGCATCAGCTCGCGAACGTCGCCAACGCGGGCGACCCGAACCTGCGGGAGAAAGCCGAGACGGAGTTGCGGGCCGGAAACGCGGCGATCGATAAGGAGGTGGCCGACCGCAAGGCCGCCTACGCCAAGGAGGCCGCCGAGTTCGAGGCGAAGCAGAACGCGGAGGAAGCGAAGCTTCGCGAGGAGAACGCCCGCGCCGCTGCAACGCTCGCAGCGGAGAACGCCCGCGCCGAAGCCGAGCGGCAGAACAAGCTGGACGTTGAGGCTGCGAAGGCCAAGGCCGCGATCGACACCGCGCACGCCACCAACATCGGCCACATCATGGCGAAGCGGCTGGAAGTCTCCGGCGCCGATGCGGAGGCGGCGCGCCAGCTTGCCAGCAAGGTGGACCAACTCGATCTGGTGGCGCCCGTCATCATGCAGGGCGGTCCGGATTTTGTGGCGGACAAGCATCCCGAGGTGCGGGACGTGCTGCGGCAACTCGGCGCCGGCACCGAAAGCCAGTGGGCGAGATGGAACGCGCAGGATACCTGGCAGCAGGTCATGAAGCAGCTCCAGGTGGGCGCCAACGCCGCATTCAAAGGCTCGGTGTCCGACTATGAGGAACGCATCGCCGGCGCCAGCTTCCAGACCCTATCGCAAGACCCGCAGAACATCCCGATCGCGCTCGGCATGCTGCGCGCCGCCATCAACCGGAAACAGCAGATCGACGCACTGCGCAACGACTACGCCAGCTCGCCGCAAGGCAAGGCGAACGGCACCGCCGGCATGGAGCAGTGGGTGAATTCGCAACTCCCCGGCTTCGACCCGAAGCATCCTCTGGACCCGCCACCGCTGTTCCAAAAACCGGCGCCATTGACCGCGCCGGCATTTCGGCCAGGCACACCGGAGCGCGCGGCAGCGGAGGCGGCCGACACCGCCGCGACGCAGGAGTACGTCAACGATCCCGACAAGGCGCGCGGCATCCCGTTCCAACTCTGGCAGACCATCAAGGGGGCGGACGGCAAGGATCAGCGCGTCCTGGGGTGGGCGGTCAAAGGGCCTGACGGGCGCTGGCACACGCAAGCGTTCCAGCGGGGTGGATGATGGCAGACGACGCCTGGACACCGCCGGTCAGCTTCCTTGACAGCAATGGCGCGGTGATCCCGCCGGGTGAGGGCGGCGCGGGCCATGTCGGCGATGCGCAATGGTCACCGCCGGTGACCTTCCTTGACGAAAATGGCCAACCAACGCAGCCGGTCGGGGCGCCCGCCGCCGCGCCGCCATCGATCCTCAACAGCGGCTGGCGGGTGGCCGGGCAGCAGCTCTGGGACGCCGGCGCGCGCGGCGTCGGGCTCGGCGTGCGGGATGTGCTGGCGGGCGCCAGCGCGCCGCTGACCGGGCTGGCTGACCTGGTGACGTGGCCGACGCGCGTCGCGCAACGGGCCGCCGGTATTCCGACCACAGCGCCGTCCGACCTCGCCGCCAAGGTGATCGATGCCACCAATCTGCCGACACCGCAGACACCGACCGAAAAGAACATCTCGACGTTCAACCAGGGCGCCGCCGCCACGCTGCCGAGCCTGGTCGTGGGCGGCGTGCCGGCGCTGGCGGCGCGGGTGCCAACGGTTGCGGCGCCGTTGGTGGCCTCCCCGACAGCGAGCGCGCCGCAGGCGGTCCGGGCGCTGGCGACGGGCGGGGGTGGGGCGGTGGCCGGCGAGAAAGCCGCAGAGTCGCCGTACGTTCCGACCTATCTCAAGCCGTACGCCAACCTGGCGGCCGGCATCGCCGCTGCCAGGTTCGCCGACGTGGGTCTGAACCTCGGCGGTAAAACCGTGAACGCCATCGCCGGCAACATGAGCCCGACCTATGAGGCGTTCCGGCGGCAAGGCGTCGATACCAGCTTGCCGGGCACCGTGGCGGGCGGCGAAGCCGCGCAGTCCGTCGAAGGGTCAGCCACGCGGATACCGTTCGTGGCGTCGGCGCTACGGCCGGTGCAGCAACGCGTCATCGGGCAATTCGGCAATGCGGTGGAGCGCACCGCTGCTCAGTTGGACCCGGCCGGGATTGGCGTCACGGCGCAGACGACCGGCGAGCATGTGCAGAACACCTATCGCAACTGGGTGGACAACATCTTCAACGGGCCGCAAGGCCGGCAAGCGGCGGCCTGGACCCCGCTCAATCAACGCATGGCCGGGGCCTCGGTCGATACGGCGCCATTCCGCACCGCGCTGACGGAGGCTGCGGCGCCGCCCGCCCTCAACAGCCTACCGGCAACCCAACAGGCGTGGGCCTCCGGGCAAGCACAACGGTGGCTCGCTGCACTGGACGCCGACATCGGCAGGAGCAACCTGAGCTGGGAACAGGCGCAGGCGATCCGCACCCGCATCGGCGACGCGATGGGCACGCCTGGTATCGTTGACGCGATCGGCATGCAGCAGTTGCGACGGATGTACGCCGGCCTCGCCGATGGCATGCAGCGAAGCGCGGTCGCGCACGGCCAGGGCGCGCTATTCGATAACGCCAATGCCGTCACCACGGCCGGCCACAATTTCATCGAGACTGTGGGGAGCAAGATCGCTAAGGCGAACAACCCGTTGCAGGAGACGGTGGCGCCCGAGCAGGCGACCAACAACATCCTGAACAGCGGCGATACGACCATGCAGGCGATCCGGCGGGAGCTGCCGGACGCCGCCGATGTGCTGGGAGCCTATAAGCTACGGCAGGCGCGGGCCGCCAAGCCATCGGTGGCAACCGCCTATGACGACACCTCGACCGGCAGCTTCCTGTCGAACCTCAATCGCATGCGGCAGACCACGCCGGGCGGCTATGACGCGCTCTACAACACCCGCGCGATCCAGCAGCACGTCGACGATCTGGCGACGATCGCGGGCCGGCTACGGCAAACCGAGAGGCATGTGAACACGTCCGGCACCAGCGAGCAGCAGGCATGGCAGAGCTACCTGATGGCGCTCGCGGCGGCGGCTGGCAGCGGCAGCGGTACGGCCTTGGCTGGCGTCGCCGCCGGGGTGCCGGCGGCTGGGTGGGGCGTCGGCCGCGCGTTGACCAGCCCCACGCTGACCCGCTTCGCCGCCGCTCGCGGACTGCCGCCGCCGATCCTGGCAAGTCCGGTGACGGGCCTGCTGGGCAGCGCCGCGAACATGCCGACCATCACAGTGCGGCCAGAGCGGCGTCAGTGATGCAGTTGCCACTGATCCCAGATGATCCATGCGGCGACGAACGGCGTGGCGATGACCCAGGTCCACGGGGACGCCACGCACATCAGCAGCAGGGCCAGCGGCAACGGGCTGATAAAGATGGTGATGAAGGCCAGCACGACCACCCACCACCAGAACCAGAATTTCATGCCGGCCGTGTACCTGAAACGACCGGCCGTGCGCAATGACCGATCCAGGCGGCGGCCTCATCGCCAACGTCAGCGACAAGCTGATCAAGGCGCTGCCGCCGGCCTTCTTGCTTTTGGTGCTGCTGAATATCGGCTTCCTCGGCATGGCGTCCTGGGTGTTCTCCCACAATTCTGAGCAGCGGAATGCGCTGCTGACCAAGATCGTGGAAAGCTGCCTGTTGGATCGCCGCTCGGCGCCGCCGTAGACTCGGCCGGCAACCCGGTGCGCCGTCATGCCCCGCCGCATCAACACCGAGAGCTTCACGCGCGCCGCCAGCGATGGCCGCGCCAGCCAGCACAGCGCAGCGCGGCGGGGCTATCTCGACGCCGCTGCTGGGGCCGGGTTTTCCGGCTGGTATGAGGCGGCCAGCAAGGATGAGCAGTTGGCGTACGAAATCGGCCGCCACTGGGTCACCAACCTGCGCGCCGCCGGCATCACGCCGCCTCCCTGGCACGGCGAGGGGCCGCCACCGGAGGCGGTGCAGCGGGCCAATGTGCTGGCCAGCGCGCGCGGCGAGGGCTACGCCACCCCCTGGGGGGTGCTGGCGAACACCGACGATCCGGTGGCGCTGGAACCGCTCAGGGTGCGGATCAGGAACCAGAACAGCCGGCGGCGCGGCGGCGGGCGGGCCTGATCCGGCGGCCGCCGTCCGCAAACCGCGATTATCGGACGGAACGTTTGGCGTGCCGGTTTCCCGGATTGGACTCCAGCCAACGCCAAAACTCCAAAACCGACCCAGCGGTGAACTGATCATGGGCTGATCGCTGCAAACCGGCCCTGTTGCTGGCGGGATTTCAGCACTCTATCAGCCATGCGCTGCTGCATGACCTCCCTGGCAAACGCTAACCCCCTTTGCGCCAGGGTCGGGTCGGCCGCCCCTTGTCCAAAAGCAGCCTCAAGAGACTTCCTTATTCTTTTCTTACTTACTTTTGGCGTTGGCGCCGGAAACTTGCTGTAATTGTCAGGCAGAAATCGATACTCGTTTGCGAGCTGGACCCAGCGTTTACCCTGTCGCCATTCGACCATCTCGAAGCGGTGACGCCGTTCAAGCAGTCCCAGGTTAATCAGCAGCGTGAGGCAGCGGGAGACCGTCTTGCGGGCGATCCGCAGGGCGCCGGTCAGATCATCATAGGAGCAGATCAGCCTGTCGGCGTCCGTCTCGCGCCCCTGTCCGTGGGCCAGGCTATCGAAGATCAGGAAGGCTTCTTTGGGCAGCACACGCATAGCGACGAGCCGGCGGCATTGGTCGATGCGGCGTTGGAGAAAGTTTGGTGTCATCGGTTCCTCTCCGTGATGGAGAGGCGGCCCAAGAAAAAGATTGCACGACCCCGCAGCCAAACCGGCTTGATTTTAGGCGCTGGTTGTCCGATGTTTGGGGCAGCGGTAGGTGCTGTTTCATCCTGTTTCCGCAGGATGCCGAACATCGGTTACGGGGCGGTCCATGTGGCCGCCTCAACTGTTTCTAGCTCATTCCTTCACTCCCGAATCGCCACGACAAAAGCGCGGCTGATCCGCGCTGGTGTCGGCGAGATTGCTACGATTCGCAACGCTCTGTCCCACGGTTACGTACCGCTTCGCGAGGCGCGTGTATTTGTGCAACCTATGCACAGCCATGGGGCAGTCCTCAGTCTCGCTTCATGGTTAGGATCGCAGCCGGGGCGGAATCCCGGCTGCGGTCCGCCCCCAGTCTGCAACTAGAGCGCTCGTAGCCGCAACCCTCAGACGCATGCCGGTAAGAATTATTCGTTATTCAGGTGCGAGTCGGCCTATCCGCACGGCGCGTTTGCCGGAAATGGATAAGGTCAATTTGGTATGCCAACCGGCTTCGACTTCCTGAAACGGGCGAATCGACGTATCTTCATCGGTAAGCCTTGGGTCGTGACTCGGTTCTAGGTGCCTATGGCTAGACCCTTGTCCCCTCTGGTCAGGACCGTAGTCTGGGATTCCGCCTCGCTACGGTCCGCCCCCTCGCTAAGCGACAGGCGTACGCCCCGCAGCACCATCAACGCCGTTGCATCGATCGCCTGGCGCGTCGCTTTTGGCACGCCCCGCGTGCCAGCCAAGGCGCCGATCGCCGTTGCCACCGTGGCTAGGGTATCTGCCGGCGTGGGGCCAGAACTCGGTGGTTTGCTCGGTATGCGCTGGTCAGACAGCACCAGGGGGAGTGGTTTGCTCGGCATGTGCTGGTCTAACCGTAACGCCAGCGCTTCGGCGACCACCTGGGCGACGGGTATCTGGTGCCGCCGGGCGTAGGCGACCGCCTTGGCGCTCATGTCGCGCGGCATATCCTTGATCGTCCACGGACTCAGGACCGCACCATTCGGTTCGTCATCAGCCATTGTTTTACTCTCCGGTTTGCTCAGTCGCGACTTAGCAAACCGTTACGTTGCCGCGTCAAGCCTGCTATTCAAAAGGCTGATTCTGGAGAGTAGCGTCCAAGCCGCCGGGCGATGGAGCGCGTGAGATATGCGGAGAAAGCATCTGACGGACGCCGAGTATCAGCAACTCGTGGCGGACAACGGTCGCCGCCTCGTGGACTACGTTCGGCGGCTGGACGAGCGCATCCAGCAAGCGAAAGAGCGCGAGCGGCAGCAGCGGCAGGCCAGGCGTGCGGCGGCGCTGGTGGCCCAGGCAGCACCACCCAGTGGCTGATGAGCGACCGTCCCGGCGCGAGATGGAGGCGGCGGTTGAGCACCGGATCGTGGTGCAGATCGAAAAGCATTTTGGCCCGCTGCTCGATCTGCTGGCCACGCTTGACCCGCTGGAGTCCTATGCGTTGCTCGGCAACCTGATGGTCGAGACGGTGGCGCGCTTCCCGCCCGACCAGCGTCTGCAACTGGCGACCGCCTGGACGCGCACGTTCCGCGAGGCGGTGCGGGATGGCCTGAACGCCCCCCCCTAGCGGGGCCTCTTGCGTGGCTTATCGAGACCCCAACGCTGAGCAATAGGAACGAGGGAAGCCGGGCGCCGCCCGGCTTGGGGGCGGGCTGTTATCATCAAGCCTCGCTCGATCAGCAGGCGGGCCATGGATGTGATGTGGCGGCCGTCGTTTTTCGCCAGTTTGTCGATCGCGTCCCAGAGGTCTTTGGTAATCCTGAGTTCCAACCGTTCTGTCGGCTCGTCGGACATGCCTTCAACCTCCCCTCATTTCAGCTCGGAAAAACGGACACGCGAAAAATCCCCCGCCACTGTCCAACGGCGGGGGTAAGGCTGACTCAGTTCTCGGTAACCCGGTCACTCTAGCCGGCTGCTGACGGGCTGTCTTCCGCCCTGGCCGCCCTTTTCTCCTGCCACTCGGCGCCGGCAACGAACGCAGCGCGCAGCGCCCAGCCGAACCACATGAGGTTAGCCTTGTCGTCGGCGCGTGGGATCATCGACTGGACGAAGGCATAACCCGCCTCCGTCTTGGCCCATCAGCGTGTCCCGGTGGCGCCGGGTTGGCGTGCGAACAGCCGGTCGATCGCCTCGGCCGCCGCCTTGTCGTCGGCCGGCACGGCATGCGCATAGAGCGACAGCGTGGTTGCCAGGCTGCTGTGGCCGAGCCGGCGCGACACCACATGGGCGCTGACGCCGCCCTCGCCGCCGAGCAGCAGGGTAGCGTGGGCGTGGCGCAGCGTGTGCAGGCTGCCGGGCAGACCGAGCGCGCGTAACGCCCGCAGCGCCGCCTGTGACGCCGCCTCGGGCGCCCACCAGCTACCGTCGTCGTTGGCGAACACCGGCACCGCCTCGATGCGCCGGCCGGTCGCGGGCGCCGCCAGCCGCGCCAGGCGCAGCGCGGCCAGCGCGAGCGCCGGCAGCGCGATGGTGCGCCGGCCGCTCGCCGTCTTGGGCTCTTTCAGCGCCGGCAGTTGGCCGCGTTGCTGGTCCAGCGAGGCGCCGATGGTCAGCGTGCCGCCCTTGAGGTCGATATTCTCCCAGGTCAGCCCGAGCAGCTCGCTGCGCCGCGCCCCGGTATAGGCGGCGAGCACCAGCAGCAGCCGCACGCGGGGTTGCGGGCACTCGGCCAGGCGGGACAGATCGGCGCGGCCGGGGGTGGCCGGCGGCCGGCGGATGGCGCGCGGCAGCTTGACGTGTGCCCACGGGTTGCGGTCCAGCATGCCGAGGCTGACCGCCTGGTCCAGCCCGGCGCGGACGAACACCACCGCGTCGCGCACGGTGCGCATCTTGTGCGGCGGCCGGTAGCCGCCCTTGTGGCGGCAAGGACCATAGGGCGTGGCGCAGCCGCAGCCGTCGGCCAGCCAGGGGATGAAGGCGCCGCCGTCGGCGGCGGTCAGCTCGCGCAGCCGGATCGCGCCGAGCGAGAACTGGCCGGGGTTGGCGTGATCGATCCAGGCGTCCAGATGGGTGCGGTAGGTGGCGATGCTGCGCGGCGCCAGGTCGTGTGCACTGCTGACCAGATGGCGCAGCCAATCGCCCAGCGTGCAGTTCGGATCGAGCGGGCGCAGGTCGCTTTGCCGCAGCCAGCGGCGGGCGGCGGTCTCGGCCTCGGCGCGGCTGGCCGGCTGCGCCTTGCTGCCGACGCTGAAATAGAACGGTTGCAGCTTGCCGCGCCGGATGCGTACGGCGAACTGGCCGGGGGATCGTTCAGTGATCGTGAAACTCATGTGAATCGGCCTTCGGGCAGCGGGCGGTGTCACAGGTGGACAACCTAGGTGACTCATACCGCTTGCGTATTCTGTGCGCAACACCGCACAGCCGCGCACACCCGCGCACAACTCCCGGCTTTAAATTGTTACCCAACGGTTGCACACATTTCCGCCCCCAGCCTACCGTGGCAGCTTCCGCCACGAGGGACACCCCAAACCACTCATCCGGAACGAACAGGGGGGCTGCTCGGGATGCATGATCTGATCGAGTCGCGCCAAGCCGCGATTCGGATGGCCCAATCGCCACTGGTGACGCAAAACCACGCCGCCACCCTCGCCCACCTGACCCGCCGCCAGATCGCCGAACTGGTCCGCGACGGCCAACTCGCCTCAATGCAGGTCGGCCGGCTGCGCTACGTGCTGCGCTGGTCGCTCGATGATCTGCTGCGCGCGCTCGATGGCCGCCCGGCTTGATCCCGACCAGGTGAAGGCGCTGCTGGCGGCATCCGCCGATGACGTGCTGGCGCGCGTGCTGCCCGGCGGCAAAATCACCGGCAACGAATACCGCGCCAGCGGACCCGACGGTTCCACCTGGGCCGTGGTGGTGCGCGGCAGCAAAACCGGCGCCTGGCAGTGCTACGGCGCCGCCGGTGTCGCCGGGCGCTCGTTCCTCAGTCTGATCCGCGACGCCGCTTGCCAGGGCGATCATGTCGCGGCGTTCAAGTGGGCACTGTATTTCGTCGGCGGCGACGACAACCGGGCACGCCTGCCGCCGCCGCGCTCGGTGCCGATCGCCGCCGCGCCGACCACCGAAGCCGCGCCGGACAACGGCATGGGGATGTATTTGCACGCGAAAGAGTTCGACTGGGATAACCCGGTCGGGCTCTATCTGCGCGGGCGCGGCATCGATCCGGCCGCGATCGAACCGCCGGCCGCGCTGCGCTTCCACCCGGAGCTCTGGTGCGCCGAGCGACAAAAGCGACTGCCGGCGATGCTCGCGCCCATCATTCACTGCACAGCGGGACAACAGACCGCGATTCATCGCACCTGGCTGGAACCGTTTTCCCCGTTTGGCTGGCGCAAGGCGCAGTTGGAAACCCCGAAGAAAGTGCGGGGGCCGTACAAGGGAGGCATCATCCCGCTGCTGCGCGGACCCTCGCGCAAGCGCTGGCGCCAGGCGCCCGAGGGCGATCATCTGTTGCTCGCCGAGGGCATCGAGAACGCGCTCTCGGTGGCGCAACTCGAACCCGACTGGCGCGCCATCGCCTATGTCGCGGCGAACAATTTGTTGGAGCTCCGCTTGCCCGCCGTGTTCACCAGCGTCTGCCTGGTGGCCGATCGCGACGGCGAGAACTGGTCGGTCACCGAGGACCGCGATATCGCCCGCGAGCAATGGCGCGGCGAGGGCCGCGCGGTGTTCGACTGGACGCCGCCGGAAGGCGCGAAAGACGCCAACGATTTCATCAGGGAGACGCGCCGTGAACAACTCGACGCTTGAAGGACTGCTTGGCATGATCGTGTTCGGGCCGAACACCGACACGCTCGAAGGCAAGGCATTCACCATCGACCGGCTGCGCGAGGCGGCCCGCTTTCTCGAATTCAGCTTCGCCGAGCAACGTCGTAAGGGGCCGATGGCCATGACGGTTGCGACGGAGGACAACGGCCAGCAGGGGCAGCCGCTCCAGCCGCCGGCCAAGCCGAAGCGCAATCGCGGCCGCCCGGCGAAGGCCGCCGCCAACGGCCAAGCGCCGCATGCGCCGGCGCCCGCCGCTGAGCCGCTGCTCGTTGAAATCCCGTCCGGTCTGTAGCCCGTGGCGCGGCAGGCCGGCGCCGTCGCCGGGCGGCAGAAAAACCCGTTTCACTCGGTCACCATCGGCGACGGCGCCAAGCAACAGGTGATCGGCGTGTCCGGCCCGCAATTCGCCTTGTTGGCGCGCGCCGCCGGCACCGGCTGCAAGCTGGTCAAAGGTGGCAACGAAAAAGACTTGGGCGTGCTGCACCGGCTCGGGCTGGTGCGTTTCAGCTTCAGCGATGACGACGGCTGGCCATACGCCGTCGCTGTGCTGACGCCGGCCGGCGCGCAAGCGCTGGCGCAAGAGCCGTTCGGCCACGCCAAGGCCACGACGGGAGGGTGACGCGATGCCGGGCTTGCTCGATCCAACTGACGATGCTGCCGACCAGTGGGACGCGGCGCCGTTTGGTGCGCCAAGTTACGTCATCGCTCAGGGCGCACTCGGTTCCCGTGTGCCGCGAGACACGATGCCGGACAGTCCGCGGTATCTGGAAGACTTGGATGTAGCGCCTGGTCCCCGACCGCAGAGTGAGGAAGACCAGGCGCTGGATGCCGTGTTTGTGCAGAAACAGCAGCTTAAAAATCAAATCGATATGGCTGAACAACAGATGAAACAACTGCCTTTAGGCTCGCCTGAGCGGGATAAGGCTTACGATCAGTGGGTCGGCATGATCAAGCAGTTTGGTCAGTTGAATGATCAGTTCAAAAACACACTCCCTGGGGCATGGTCCCAGCGCCTTGTCGGCGTGAATCAGAACCGAGGTCCTGATGTGAACACGATGATGGACGCGATCCAGAACCGCCAGGCGCAGCCGCGCCAGCCATTATCGCCCCCGGCGCCGGGGGGTGTGCCGTACGCCCCGACGCCGATCGCGCCGCCGCCGGCAACCTCGGGGCTAACCTCATTCAACGATGATCCAACGGCCATCATGTCGCACTACCTCCGCACGACACTGGCGCAGCTCAAGAACGGCCGCCGCGTGTGACCGACGAGCCGCCGAAACCGCCAACGGAGGAAAAACCGGAAAACGTCGAACGGCTGGCCGATCATCGCCGCCGCCGGCCGTCGCGCCTGGTCAACGTCACCAACGACCAACCCGCCGTGGCCGCCCGACTGGCCCAGGTGCATGCCCTGCTCGGTCCCGACGTGCCCTATGAGCCGGTCGGGTTCGACGGAACGCATTACTGGGTGATCGACAGCGAGCGACACCTTCGCGCCAGCGCCGCGCGTGATCTCGGTGGCGCGCAGCTTGATTCGATTTGCGGTGCCGCGCCGTTCCTGCGCAACCGCTATCCCCGGATGCGCAACGGCAAGCCGGTGGAGGGCTTCGTCGCCGATCGCGCGCGGCGTGAGCTGATGAACGCCTGTCACCTGATGGGCTATTGGGAGCCACGCAATATCCGCTCGGTGGGCGCCTGGCTCGGCGCGGACGGCGATCTGATCCTGCACCGGGGTGACCATCTGTTTATCAACGGCCAGATGCGCCCGCTCGGCCGGGTTGGCGAATTCGTCTACATCCCCGGCCCGCCGCTGCCGCCGCTACCCAAAGTGATCAAGACGATGGACCCGGCCGGCGAATTGCTCGACCGGCTGGAAACCTTCGGCTTCGCGCGCGGCACGTTCGACGCGTCGATGGTGCTGGCGCTAATCTGCGCCGCGATGTTGAGCGGGGCGCTGAAATTCCGCCCGCATGGTTTTTTTGTCGGCGAAATGGGGCTTGGCAAATCGACCCTGCAAGCGTTCATTCTGGCGGTACTCGGTGCCAACGGCATCGTCGCCATTACCGACGCCACGGCGGCCGGTATCTGGCAGGCGTTGCGCAATCGCTCAATTGCCGTGGGTTATGACGAATTCGAGGCTGAGGCGGACCCGAAAAAACAAGACCGGGTGATCGCGCTGGCGCGGCAAGCCAGTACCGGCGGCGTGCTGCGCCGGGGCTCCAGCCAGCACGTCGGCAGCGAGTTCCCGATCCTGTCCAGCTTCCTGCTGTCCGCCATCATCGCGCCGCCGCTGAAATCCGAGGACGCGTCGCGGTTCGTGCCTATCACCATGGTCAAGGCAAGCTTCCCGCGCGCGCCGTTCTCACTGGACCGGCTGGAACGGCTCGGGCTGGAACTGACCGCTGTCCTGGCCGCGCGCTGGCGATTGCTGACCGATAGCGTGCTGCCTGAGCTGCGCGCGCTGATGGCGGCCCAAGACAAGGGCGGCCGGCTGACCGATCTGTATGGCACGCTGCTCGGGCTGGTGTCGGTGGCGCTGTACGATGACCTCGGGCGGATGAACCTGGCCGGCCGGCTGGCCAGCCACCATATGACGCGGCTGCTGGCCGATGCGGCGGAGGATCAATTGCCGGAATACCGCCGCTGCATCGATCGGTTGCTGGCGCATCGCACGGAAAAGAATCGCCCTACCAGCACGCAACTCGGCGAGCTCATTGCCATGGTCGCGGGCGTGCTGGCCAATCCTGCCACCCGGATGCAGGCGTCGCTGTTGGGTGACGATGAGGACGTGAGCGATGACAGCGAGCCCGACCGGATGGCCTTTGCCAGGCGACAGTTGGCGGCCTTCGGGCTCAAGGTCGTGGCGCTGAGCGGCGACAACAGGGCCGCCAACATCGTGCTGCAAGTGGCGCACAATAATCCGCAGTTGGCGGAGGTGTTCGAGGATACCCGCTGGCGCAGCATGCCCGAATCGGCGACGGGTGGCGGTTGGACTCAGGCGCTGAAACGGGCGCCCGAGGCCAGTCTTGGCAGGACGCGGTTTCGCGGCGTGCTGTCACGCTGCGTCAATGTGCCGATGGCGCTGGTGCTCCAGCCGGGCAACGCGCCCCGGCCGGGCGAACAGCGGCCGGCAGACGAACAGCCCGGCGACGCGGCCGGGCTGCTGCATTAGTCGTCACGTAGGCGACGGTCGGTCAGTTCCGGCACGGGCACGTTTTCAATCGCCTTGGCGACGCGTTCCAGATACCGCGCAATAACCGGATTGACCGAGCGGCGGCCGGTCCGCATGTCGCCAATCACGCCATGCGACACGCCGAACAACTCGGCGACGGAGCGGCCGGACCATCCCGTCCGCTTGATCAACGCGGCGAATTCAGCGCCAGTCATCGGGAAGGTACTCGCTGGCGGCCGTTTCGGCTTCCTCCTGCGTCGCGTAAACGCCCCGGAAATGCGCCAGGTTGTTCCATACGTCGCCAATCTGACGTAGCGCGTGACAAGCCGCGTCTGTTTTCACATAGGAAACGCGATACGCGGCATGGTCGCGCGACGCGCGGCTGGTGTCGTAGCTGATAAGAATTTCCATATTGGTCACTAATCTTACTCCAGAGGGACGCGGCCGGCATGCTCTGCCGGCCGCACGGTTAACGGTAAGCGGTCAATTTGGTCAATCGTCCGTCAGCAGCGCCCGTGCCAGCATGGCGGCCTCGTCACGGCTCATGACGACGCGGAACGTGACGAGCTCGCCGCCCGGCGCGAAGCCTTGCGACTCCACGCCGATTGACCAGCAATCGCGGCTGGTGACTTTCATCGTGGAGCCCGACAGCAGCGGGATACCGTTGCGCTGAATGATCATCACGCGGCCTCCGCGAAGCGCACGGGCGCCGGTTCGGCATACTCAGGGCCAATGGGCAACGTGCCGGCTGGCCAATAGCGCGCGGCCGGCAAGCGGCGGTCACGCGGCGCGTGCGACACGCGGCCATAGACCTTGCACGCCGCCCAGGCGGACGGGATGCGCGCCCATTGGCTGGCGCCGGGCACCAGATACCAACGCTCGCCAAGGGCGGCGATCGCGGCATGCCTTGCGGCATTGTAGGCCGGCACAAAATCATCATAGCCGCGAAAAGATGCGCCAGCCTTGCGGGTGGCACGCTGGCGCAGCGGCTGGCCGCAGCACTCACACACGGGAATTGCGGAAACGGTGGACATGGTTTTAGACTCCGGTTTGTTGGTTCGGGTGAAGCCCCGGCGCCGCGCTGTCGCCTGGAAGCCAAGGCGCGGCGCCGGGTGGTCACGCGGCAAGCAATGCCGCGCTTGGTTGTGCGTCATGCAAGAATGACGCGGCGCGGTCCGCCGCACTGGCGGCCGTGAAAATCGCCCGGTTGTCGGTTTTCAGGACCGCGAGCCAATTGGCCAGATAGTCGGCATGGTCCGCGCGCGGTGCGTCCGATATGGCCAAGTCAGCGCACAGGAAGGCACTGCCTAACTCTGCAACGAGCTCTTCCATTGCATAAGCGTTATCGCCGAACCGCTTACCGAACGGCCTAGCGCACCGTGACTCATGGCCCGTCCAATGGATCGCCTCATGCGCCAGCGTGGCATAGTAGGACTCGGCCGAGTTGAACGCGGCGAGCTCAGGCATGCGCACCGCGTCAAGCGAGGGGGCGTAAAATGCCCTGTCGCCACCGTGCGCCAACCGCACGCCAGCGTCAGCGAAAAATGCGTCCACGACACCGTTGCGCGCGTGCGGGCAGACTGGCGCCGGCATATCAACCGGCGCCGCGATGGGCGCGAAACGTGCCGGCAAACCGTCAATCTCACTGGCATTAAAGACGTGGTAGCATTTCAGAAACGAGATTGTCTGACCGTCGCTCGTTTCGCCCGGTGTCGCCGGTGTGTCCGCGCCCTTGATCGTGGTCTGACCGACATAAAACGCGAATTCGCCCCGCGCGCCCTTGCGCACCTGACCACCGAGCTCTTGCGCGCCCTTGTAGGTCATCCAATGGCGTGACGTGAGTCCGCGCATCTGCGCCGCGCACCATAGATTGATCACGTTCATGCCCTTGTAAGCCTGACCGTTGGCGCGCAGCGGCCGCTGCATCGCGCCGGTAATGGTTGGGAAACTGCCATCCCATGACTTTTGCCAGGGCTTGGTGCCCGCCTCTAGCATTGCCACGATACGGTCCGTGACTTGCTGGTAAACCTCGGTTTTCACGCTCTTTACTCCGTTGCCTTGTTGACGAACAAACATTTAGGGAATTGTCTAAGCGGACACAATGACCGCTTATGCATAGCAGCCATGCAAAGCGGACGTATTGACCGCTTATGTGCGAGCCATTAGATACCGCTCCGTCAACAACAAGCGGAGCACGACAGTGTATGACTTGGCACATGAAAACGAAGCGCCCGGCCAGTGCGGCAAGTGTCGCGGCACGGGGGTTTATTCTTGGGGCGCGTGCGTCAATGGCAAGATGGAGAAGTCTGGCCGCTGCAATTCCTGCGGCGGCACCGGGCGGCAGACCATGCGCGACATGATGCGCAATCGCACCTATAACATGCACAAGATTGCACGCATGTGCGACGGATGGGGAGGCCGCTGATATGCCGCAAGCAATCGAGCTCCGTGGCGACCGTGAGCCCCGTTGGGTATCGCCGCGCCGCGAGTATCAGCGCAATCTATACCGCGCGCAGTTCTATATCTGGTCAGTGCTCCGTCGCCACGCCGATTGCACGTTGCGTGATCCTATTACCGGGTTGACCTTGGCGAATGGTCCGGCCGAATCGCGCGCGCTCGCCGCTATCACGCACAAGGCGCTGGCGCGCCACTACATCGCCAGGGCGCGCGCGATGCGGGATCATTTCGTAAAGAGCCAAGCCTGACCAGCGATCTGTACATGGCTGCCATGCAAGCGGACGTATTGACCGCGTGTATGGCAGTCATTAGATTGGGCGCATCGAAACAAACGGAGTAACCGACATGATGAAGCTTCCCGCCCGCCTCGCCTATGGCTTGACCGTCGCCTACGGCCGCACCTGTGAGATTTCGCAATTCGAGTATGCCGAACTCGCCGATGCACTGGCGATGTTCGAATCGTTCGCAAACGACTGCTGGACCATGGCCGCTACACTTTGCGGTCCGGAGGATGAAGTGATCGCGGAATATGAGATGGGAGACCGGTGAGGATGCAAATCACAGTTCAAGTCCGTCAAGTGTATGGCGTGGAAACAATCTATCCCGCGTGCAAGACGAGCGTTTTTTTCTGCGGTCTGGCGCGGACCAAGACAATCACGGAGGACATGATGCGCATGATCCTCGCGCAAGGTTATGAGGTAGCAGTGGAAGCGCCCGCGCTGCGCTTCGTGGGGAGGAATTGAAATGGCAAAGCTGTCCGCGCACGGTCAGATCATTGGCACCGTCGAATATATCACCAAAGCAAAGCGCTATATGTCCGATGGTGTCATTCTCAAGAATGACGGCATGGGCTGGAAACTCTATGGCAAGGTGAAATTCCATCTCACGCCAGCCCAAGCTTACCAGCATGCGCGCGACAAGCTTGCGGCGCGACTGGCAGCGCTACCAGCGCTGGCCACTTACATTCGCGAGCTCCACGATATGGCTGGCCAGTGCAAGCGCTGGAAACTGCATATGGCAGTCAGCATGATGCCGGATGACGCTGATGGTGTCTGGTCGGAAGCGTGCGACGGTTATGGCGACAACGTGCATGCTGACGTGGATGACGTGGCCAAACTGTGCGCGCTATTTCGCGCGGCGGAACGCGAGCGCGTGCAATATGGTGCCAGCCTGGCGCCGGATGCGTCGCGCGTGACTGGCGACTGATTACCCCCAAGCCCAATAGCAAGCCCGCACTGGTCACCAGTGCGGGTTTTCTTTTGCCCGTTCCCCATGCGCCCGAGTGTGGTAGGATTAGCGCGCTGGCTATCGGTGCTCCGATCGAACGGGGCGTGACAGTGTGACAGTCGAGGGTTTCCGACCGTCACGCTTTTCTTAGCCAGACTACCAAAAGCGTGACGATGTGACGGTTGTGACAGTGAATTTGCGCGCTCAGTGCAAACCAACGGCCTCGCGCGGGAGTCTATACCCCGCGCGCGTGCGTACGCGTGAGAGCACGAAAACACTGTCACACCTGTCACACTGTCACGCTTTTTATCACACAGTGAAATCCGGCAATTCCTACTGTCACGCTTCCTCGTCACACCTGTCACACTCTCTCTTCTCTCTCCTCTCTTTTGAGGGAGAGAGAGAGAGAGAGTAATGAGCTCAAAGGCTTAGGAGGGGTGCAACCGATGGTAGCAGAAGAAAGTGAAACGAAAATTCCAGCAGTCGGGGACGCTGAAACGGCCGAAAACCCCTTGCCGGCCGGCGCGGCTGGCGACTCGCGCGCGCAAATCGCGCTCGCGTTTGACAGTCAGGGTGACCACCAAATGGTCACGGAGGCGCCCGATTCGCACGATGGGCGCAAGCCAAGGCGGAAACAGCCGCGCTATGACACGCGGCGGACGGCCGAATACCTGTCCGAGCGCGGCCGGTTGCCGGCCGAAGCGTTGCACCTGATCACGCGCCGCACGCTGCCCGAGGCGATCGCCTACATCCGCAAGGCCGTGCCTGGTGCCGATCACATGTGGTGCGCCAACTACTACATGCGCGCCATCGAGCTCTTGTTGCCCTACTGCCACCTCCGCCAGAGCGATCTAGATACGGCCGGTGGTCTCGACGGTGTGCATAGCCTGGTGGCAGCGCATTTTCTCGCCGCGTCGCAGTTTGGCGCGCGGACCACGATTGACGCGCCGCGCGGGAGTGGGGGTGCGCTGTCGCATAGTGGTAGACTATTTGACAGCGGGAGGCCGGCCGTGCAGGCTGACGATCAGGGAGGCAACACCATGCCGAACACCAATTCCGCCGTTGGTTCGGTCGTCACGTTGCCGCCGCGCGGCCGCGATTGATGCCGCCCGCTGCACTCGGGGCCGCCACCGACGCGCCGCGCGCGCCCCCCCCCGGCCCCGCCGTGGGCCCGCCCCCGTCATATCCGTGCGGACCTAGCAGCGCCGTCGAAGGGATTATCTGGCAGAACGGCCGAACCACGGATGACATGCGCCGAGTGTGGGCGGCGGGGGCCAGGGGCGCGGCGGTCAACCGCTGCGGGCTCTGCACCGCGCCGCTGTATCTGAGCCGGGGCGAGCTGATCTGTTTCGGCTGCCGCAGTCATCTGCCGATCCGCTGGCGTCGCAAGGTGACCGAGCTCTGGCTGAGCGGCATGCCAGCCGCCGACATTGCCAGGGTGGCCGGTGGCACCAAGTCAGCGGTGCTGTCCTATCGCCGTCGCGCCATGTTGCCGGCGCGCGGCACGCCGCTGGTGGGCCTGTCCGACAGTGAACGCGCCGAACGCAACCGTCGCGCCGCGATCGGGCGCACGCTGCCGGTGAAACGGACCAAGCCGCCGCCGGCCGCGAAGCCGGTCGCGGCCAAGCGCGCCGTCGTGCTGCCGGCAGAGTCCGGCTCGGCGACGCCCGGCGGGGCGGCCAGCGTGGCGGAAAACGTCGGCCGCCCCAAAGGCTTGCCCCGGCATGCGCCGCGCGCCGGATTTGCGAGCTGCCAATACATCACCGGCCGGCGCGCGTTCTGTGACGACCCGGTGGCCGAACTATCGCCGTACTGCGCCGCGCATACCCGGCTTTGTTATCAGGCGCGCGCGGCGTGATCCCGCCTGACGACCGTTTACATATCAACACATACATGGAGTATATACGATATGGCAGCATTCCCCGTTCCCGCTGGCTCGGTCATCGTGGTGCCGGGCGGCCCGGACAACACGCTTCCCGGACAGCCGCCCGGCATCTGGGGTGGCGCGCCGCCCTTCATCGACAATACCCTGCCGCCGCCGCCCCCTGGCATCTGGCCGCCCCCCGTTGGCATTTGGCCGCCAACACCACTCCCGCCAAATCACCCGATGCCACCCGGCAGTATCTGGCCGTCGCCTGGTGTGCCGACGCATCCGATTGCGCCTGGTGGTCCGCCGCCTGTCGTCGGGGGTGGTCCGGCTGTGCCACCGCCTATGCCGGGGCATGATTTGCCCTCGCAGAAATTCCTTGTTGCGATCGTCGCGGTGAGTGCGGCCGGTGGTGCGCGGGTCGTCGGTTATACGGTCGTTGATCCCTCCCTGTCGGTTGGTTATCCGCTGCCGTCCGTGCCAGGTGCGCCGAACCAAGATTTGCCGCCAACCGCGCAGCCACGGCGGTAGTGAGCGATGATCCCGGCCGACGTGCTCAACGAGGCGTCACGCCTGGCGCTCGCGGCCGGGGTCAAAATTCTGCAAGGCTTCCGCCTCGCTGACACCGATGCGGCGCATGTCGCACGGTTGTTGGATTACATGCAGCCCGAGGCGGGCGAGACCTGGGTCGATATCGGCTGCGGTTTCGGCGAGGTGGCGCGACTGATGCACGCGGCCTGTCCCGACCTCAACTTCATCTTGGTCAACAATAACTATTTCCAACTGTCGCACGCGCCACGCGATTTCCTGCAACTGCACGCCGACATGCACGACCTGCCGCTGGAGGACGAAAGCGCCGATGGCTGCATGCTGCTGTATGCGCTGTGCCATGCCGAGCCGTTTGAGATGGCGCTGCGCGAAGCCGCCCGCGTGACACGGCGCGGTGGGCGCTTACTGGTGTTCGATTACGAGCGGTTGCCCGACCAAACGCGGCCGACACATCCCGGCGGCGCGGCGCATGTGCCGGACTATGGGCTGGCTGACCCGAACCGGTTGATGCGCGAGCGGCTATTTGCGCGGGCAGTTCCGTTCGATGAGATGGTGGCAATTGCCGACATTGCCGGCTGGACGGTCGACTGGCACGAAAACCCCGATGGCTGCGATGACGTGTTTCGCATGCTGTACGGCAACGATGAGGAATACGCCCGGATATTCGATGATCTACGGCCGGTGATCTGGACGGCAGTGCGGCGATGAGTCCGCCCGAGGTGTCCCATGTGTTTTAGTGTTGCGTGGCTGGTGCAACTCCTGGTCTGGTTGGTCGTGGTGTGCGGGCTTGTGGCGATCGCCATGCTGCTGCTGCCCATCCTGCTCGGTTGGCTCGGCTGGGCCGGCAGCATCGCCATGCAGGTCATCCGCATTGTGGTTGCGGTGATCGTCATCGTGTTCATCATCTATTTCTTATTCGACTTATACCAATGCGCCTTGGGCCGGCCGCTGCTGAGATGAGCCCGATCGATCTGTCGCCGCTGGACCGGCACGAAAAGATTTGCCTAGCCTGGTCAGGCGGGAAAGATTCAACCGCCGTCCTGCACATGCTTCGTCACGAATTGCACCGTATCATTGTTTATCACTGCGATACGGGCGATCTTCTCCCGGAAATGCGCGAACACATCGCGATGTTTGAGGATGCCATTCCGAATTTCGTGCGCGTGCAGACCAACGTCGCCGCGTGGAACATCGAACACGGCCTGCCGACCGATCTGATGCCGCACAGTCAGGATCGCGTCGGCCGGATGATGGGCGAGCACAAAATCCTGCTGACCTCGCGCTATGATTGCTGCGTTGCGAACCTGATGGACCCGCTCTGGCAGCGCGTGAAAGCGGACGGCAACACGCTGCTGATCCGGGGTACCAAATCGGTCGACATGAAGCGACTGCCGATGCAAAGCGGCGACGTGCAAGAGGGTATCGAGCTCTACTATCCGCTACAGGAATGGTCGCACGCTGACGTGTTCGCCTACCTGCGCGAGCATGGCATTCCGCTGCCACGGCTTTATCAGCACGTCACGAATGCGCCCGAGTGTGCGCGCTGCACCGCCTGGTGGCGTGAGGGACGTGGCGCCTATCTGGCGCAGTACTATCCCGATCTGGCGCGCGACTATCAGGCCCGGCTGAAGCTGGTCGCGGCGGAAATCGGCCCATCGATCGACGCGCTCGGCGGCGAACTTAGCGCCGGGCTCTGAGCGATGACCGCACTTGCCGAGGCAATCGCTAATTCCGGTAATCCGTGGGCGCTCTGTATCGAACAATACGGCCGCGCATTGAACGCGTTTAGTCGCGAAGTTCTGGGCTGTGAACCCGATAAGTGGCAGGAGGACACGAACAGGGCGATTTCCCAAGGCCATACGCGCATCGCTATTCGTTCGGGTCATGGCGTGGGCAAGACCAAGATGCTGGCAAACCTGGTCGTGTGGTTCACTTGCACGCGGTTGCCCTTCAAGGTTGGCATGACGGCGCCAAGCGCACCGCAGTTGCATGACGCGCTACTCGGCGAATTGCGCGCGGTGTACCGTTCGCTGCCGCTGGCGTGGGCCAATCTGTTCGACGTGCAATCCGATCGCGTTGAACTCAAGGCGCAGCCGGACAACTGCTTCGTCACCGCCCGCACGTCGCGCGCGGACAATCCTGAATCACTGCAAGGGCTGCACAGCGAAAATCTGCTGCTGATCATCGATGAAGCGTCCGGCGTGCCGGAAGCTGTTTTCGAGGCGGCGATCGGATCGATGTCAACGCCGCGTGCCATCACGGTGATGACCGGCAATCCGACGCGGGCGACGGGCATGTTCTGGCGAGCCTTCAACATGGAGCCCGAGCGCTGGTGGCTACGGAAGGTGTCGTGTCACGAAAGCCGGTTTGTCGATCCGGCGTTCATCGAGGAAGTGCTGAACCGCTGGGGACCGGACAGCAATCAGTACCGGGTGCGCGTGCTCGGGGAATTTCCGCTCGCCGAGGACGATACGTTGATCCCGGCGGGCCTGGTTGAAAGCGCCATGGAACGCGTCGAACTCCCGATGGTCGGCGCGCCGGAAATCTGGGGCGTTGACGTGGCGCGTTTCGGCAGCGATCAAAGCGTGCTGGTCAAGCGGCGCGGCAACCGTGTGACCGAACCCCCGCGCCGCTGGCAGGGCATCGATACCATGCAGCTCGCCGGGATCATCAAGAACGAATTCGATCTGACGCAACCGCAAAACCGACCGCAACTGATCGCCATCGACGTGATCGGCATCGGGGCCGGCGTGGTCGATCGGCTGCTGGAACAAAACCTACCCGTGCTCGGGGTCAATGTCGGTGAAGCGCCGCCGGTCGCCGGTCGCTTCATGCGGCTGCGCGATCAACTCTGGCTGTCGGTGCGCGAATGGCTGGAAACGCGTGCTGTCTCGCTGCCGTTCGATGACCAACTGCGCGCCGATCTGTGCGCGCCGCGCGTCACCTTCCTCAGCGATGGCCGCATGCAAGTCGAAAGCAAGCAGCAATTGCGCGCGCGGGGGTTTCGCAGCCCAGATGCGGCCGACGCCCTTTGTTGTACGTTCGTTCCGAGTGGGATGGCGCTGCAACTGGGCCTCGGCAATCTGTTGAACACCCGCGTGCCGATCAGGGCGCCGATGCGAGCGATGGAATGAGACCGCTCGGCGACGTGATGGCGACAGTGTTGGAGAAGATCGATGAGCGACGACGCAAGCGTAACCGGCATCGAGCAGCTAAGGCAGCAATTCCAGCAGTTTTGCAGCACGCAACCAAACGAGGGCGGCCGATTGAGCCTGGCAAAAAGCAAGTGGAGCGAAGTGGAACACTTCCTGCGGGTCAACGCCGATCTCCACCGAGAGCGCCTGATGAATGATCTGACAACAACCGGAGAGCAGCACTCATGAGCGGCATGCTGGCGCCGTCCGCGCCGTCCGGCGGGTTGTTATCATCAGGTATCGGCGGCAACGCGTTCGTCACGCCGGGCCGCATGAGCATTGCCACCATGCTGGACCTGTCGCGGCCCGACGATGACCGCATGGCGGCGGCAATGCAGGCGGCGATGCCGGGCCTGCCGCTGGAATTGCAGCGCTACGAGGCCGGCTTGCAGCCGATGATCCCGCCATCCGGCACGCCCTGGCAGGAAGAGGTGATCTTCGACCGCATCGCCCGCGATGATAATTCGATCCAGGCGCAGATGCGGTCATATTTCAACGCGGCGCAGAGCTATGACCAGGCGCTGAGCACGGAACGCGTGCTGGCGTCGGAATACTACAGCGCCAAGCCGATGGGCGACGAGGAACCTGGCCGTTCGCGGCTGGTGTTGAGCACGGTACGCGATACCGTGCGCGCCACGCTGCCGTCCTTGCTCAGAATCTTCATGGGCGTCGAAAATCCGGTGGAATTTGTGCCGCTAATTGCGGAAAACGAACAACTCGGCCTGCTGCATGCCGATCTCGGCCGTAAAGCCACGCAATACGCCCATTGGAGCCTGTTCGTTGCCAATCCCGGCTGGCTGATCCTGCACGATATCCTGCTGAACGGTCTGACGCGCAAAGTCGGCTGGGCCAAGTGGCGCTGGGGTGCGCAACGGGCGGTCAGGCATGAGGAATGCAACAATCTGCTGCTGCCGCAACTGCAATTCCTGCTGCAAGAGTCCGGTATCACGGCGCGACGCGTGGCGCGGCGGCCGATGCTGCCGCATGAACAGCGCGCGGTGGCTGCGACCATGGAAGGCGCCGCGTATCTACAAGCGGGTGGGCCGCCAATCCTCTATTCGGCGCAAATCACCCGTCACGCCGCGCGCGCCTGGCCAATTGTCGAGAGCATCATGCCCGAAGCGGTCTGGGTGGTGGCTGATGCGGATATGCCGGGCACCGCACGGGCGATCTTCCATGTGCGCGACGTGCCGGCCGGCGATCTGATCGCCGATGGCCTGCCGGCCGATAAAGTGCTGCGCCACGCCAGCGCCAACATCAACACCCGCAATCGTCGTGAGGCGGTGGCGCGCGATTGGGCGTCGGGGCGATCGATCCGCTCCACCACGGTGCCGGATGATCCCGGCATGCGGATGGTGCGCTATGTCGAAGGTTGGTGTCAGATGGACACGGACGGCGACTACATGGGCGAGTTGATCCATACCCATGCGCTCGGCAACAGCCCCGAACTGATCCGCTGGGACCGTTCCGACGAAATCCCGCTCGCCGCATTCGTGCCGTACAGGGAACCGGGTCGCATCATCGGCTATTCGCAAGCCGATATGGTGATGGACCTACAGCGCACCGAAACCCGCGTCATGCGCGCGGTGCTCGATAGTCTCGGCCAGTCGATTTTTCCGAGAACGGTGATTCAACTCGGCGCCGTCAACATCGAAGACGCGCGGCAGACCGCGATCGGCTCGTTGATCCGCGTCACCACGCAAGGCGCGGTGCAAGAGCTGACAAAACCCTTCACGGGGGCGCAGGCGCTGCCGGTGCTGGAACAACTGGAAGCGATTCGCGAAAGCCGCACCGGCATCACGCGCACCTCGCAAGGACTGACCGCTGACAGCCTGCAATCGACCACGCCGACGGCGGTCAACGCGCAAACTTCGGCCTCGCAAGATCGCATCGACATGATCGCGCGCACCATGGCGGAAACCGGCATGGCGCCGCTGTATTCCGGCCTGGTGCGCATGCTGGCGCGGCAACAGGACCGACCGAACGTCTTATCGATCCGAGGCGCCTGGACGACGGTTGATCCGCGTGCGCTGTCGATGCAGTGGAGTGTGCAGGTCAATGTCGGACAACGCGGCACGCCGGCCGAGCGACTGGCCATGCTGGCAACCATCGCCGGCAAGCAGGAACAGATTCTGGCGCCCGCCGTGCAGCAAGGCATGCTCGATACGCCGTTGGTCGGCTTGCAGGAGTATCGCAACACGCTGGCGCGCATGGTGGAGACGGCAGGATTTTCTGATGTGGTCAGCTACTTCAAGGAATTGCCGCCGGGCTGGCAACCGCCGCCACCACCACCGCCGAAGCCGACAACGGACGAACTGTTGGCCCAGGTCGAACAGCTCAAGGTGCAGCAGGACGCGGCCGACGATGCCGCGAAGCATCAGTATGATCGCGATAAGATGGTGCTCGACGACCAGCGCTCGCGGCAGGAGTCGGCGCTGAACGCCTGGGTGGCGGTGTGGCAGACCGCCGCAACGTCCGGCACGCCGGTGCCGCCAATCAGCGAATTCCAGCAAGCGGTGCGCGTGGATGATCAAGCCGCCGCGCTGACCTGGACGACGCTGGCGGGCACTCAACCCAAGCTGCCGGGGGTGACCTCCCCGCCGCCGGCCGCGTCCCCCGGCATTGCGGCGCCGCCGACCTTCGGGATACCGGCGCCGGCAACCGCCAGGGGTGGTCCGCCGGCCCGGCCTAAGGTGCTTCCCGCACTCACGCCGACCGGCGGACCAGTTCCATCGCTGCCGGCCGGACTGCCGCCGAATGCGTCGCCGCCGGGCTCGCCGCTCGGCATTAGCCCGGCCGCCGCGATTGCGTTGCGGCAACGCCTGATGGGTGGCGGGGCCAGTTCCGCTGCCAGTATGCTGGCCACGCGCGGCGCGCTGCCGCCCGCGTCATGAGTGACTCGCCCAACATCTCTGAACAGCAGTTGCGTGAGGAGGCGCCGAAAGCGCAACGATTGCTGGACGACGAGTATTTCCAGACCATCACACGGGAAATGCAGCTCGCCGCGATGGAGCAGGCGATCGTCGCGCCGACGCAGGAGCTGCGCAGCGATGCGCGTGTTGAAGTGCTGGTGCTGCGCAAGATGGTCGGGTATCTGCAAGTGATTGCCGGCGGCGTGCGCGATATGGAAATGGCGCGGCAGAGCATGAAGGCGATGGAATGAAACGTCGACAGCGCACGCTGTTCGACGGCGAGCCGTTCACCTGCCTCGACTGCGGCTTTGTCAGCTACAATCCGAACGACGCCAAACACCGCTATTGCGCGCGTTGTCATCGCTTCATGGATGATCTGCGCAGTGACGCCGATGCGCGCTACGCGGCGCGGCGTTTTCAGGAAAGCTATCAGACACTCCTCCCGAAAAAAGGAACCAGGCAATGAGCGACACAGGCGGCACGCCAGCCGGCGGCGCACCCGCAGCGGACGGCGGTAGCGCAGCGTCCGGCCCGGCAGCGGCCACACCGCCCAGCGGGCCGCGCCGGTCGGCGCCGGGACTGACCAGTGACCGGGGCGGCATGACGCTCTCGCAGGGCGTCGCCGCGCTGCGCCGAGGCGCCGCGCCGAGCCCGGCGCCGGCAGCGGACGGCGCGCCACAACCGTCGCCGATCCTGACCACGGAACCGGCGCCGCCACGACGCCGTGCCGCGCCGTCGCAACCGCAAGGCGCGAACGGCGCCGCCGCTGACGGCGGGCAGCAACAGCCGCCGCAACAGCAGCAACCGCAGCGGCAGACCGCACCAGCCAGCGCGATCGACGCCGTGCTCGCCGCGCTGACGGGCGCCGACCGTGGCGCTGATGGCGGCCAGCAGCAGCAAGGTAGTGAGCCGCAACCGGCGCCGACCAACGCGTATCTCCAGGGCGTGCCGCTGACCATCGAAGGCCAGCAGCGGCATTTCACCGTGCCCGAATTGACCGACGCGGTGTCGAAGGCGAGCGACTACACCCGAAAGACACAGCAACTCGCCGAGCAGGCGCGCACGATCAACGAGCGGGCGCAGACCATCGATCAGTTGCTGCCGATTCTAATTCCCGAAATCGAGCGACAATTGCAGGCGATGGATGGCGGCGGTTTCGCCGAGCCGGACTGGATCGCGTTGTCCGCCGATCCGGCCGAGTATGCTCGGCAGAACGCCGCCTGGCGCGTGCATCAACAGCAGCGCGAGCAAGAGCGCGGCCGGCTGACGCAGATCATGCAGGCCAACCAGCAACGCGAGGCGCAGCAGCGGGCGGAACGCGTGCGTGTCAGCCATGCCGAGTTGGTGCGGACCCTGCCCGGCTGGGGCGATGAAAAAACCCGCAACCAACTGATCGGGGAAATGCGCGCCTGGGGCGCCAAGAACGGTTTCCCGGCCGCCGAGCTCGATCAGATCGTGGAGGCGCGGCATATCCGAACGATTGCCTGGGCGATGATCGGCCAGCGCATGGCGGAGGGCGCGCGTACCGCGACCTTGCAGGTGCCGCAGGTGAGGCGCGGCGGCGCACCGGCCGCGCCGGCACCGGCGGCGGTGCGCAACGCCGAGGAACGCTTCGCCGCCACCCCGAACGTCAAGAGCGGTGTCGGGCTGCTGATGGCGCGGCGCGCCGCGCAGCGCGGCAACGGCGCGGCCCGATGACCAACGAAACGACCGACTTTGACGAAGAGCTTGGCAAGCTGATCTCAGAACTGGCAGCGCGCCCGGTTGAGATCGACAGTCGCCGCGTGCGCTGGTGCCTTGATCACGACATCCCGCCGTTCGCCAACGTTGCGGACGGCGGGTACGAGGCGTGGCAACTCGTGACGGACAAGGAGCTTGAAGGTGGCTGACCCGGTATCCAAGACCACCGTCCCTTTTGGTGACGGTTCGCTATGCTCTGGCGGCTTATGGATTGTCCGCGTTAGCGTCACATGCCCAGTGTGCGGCGCCCCACCGACTGGTGGCTGTCTCCGCGATCTGGAGTTGGTCTCTCGCGAAGAGATTGAAGGCAACGACCATGAGTGACAAGACGACCGCACTTGAGGTCTGGATCGAGAACGAGAAGGAGCGCTTGGACGAGTTCGCTAATTGGTGGCGCCTTGGCCGACCGAGAACTGACTTTCCGTTGGCCATGCCTGATGGCGAATGGGATGAGCAATATCGCGCTTGGAGCGGAATATGAAAGACAACGAGAGCGCTTCCTCAACGACCCGATCTTACGAGCAACGCTGCATCACCTGTCGCCATAGCCACTTGCAGAACGAAGCGATCGGAGACTGTCGGGTGTTCCACAAAGATGTGCTCCACGAAAATGTGGAACCCTGCGGCAGTTACGCTGGTCGCGGCAGCGATGACGGCGCTGGTCAATCTGCTGGATGGGGATGGGAAGCATAAAGCCGCCAGGGAGCCGGATTCGGTCAAATAGTAATTCGCTATTTGACAGAGCGGCGCGGCTGCGCTGATATCGCCGCCAGCCGGGCCATGGCAGTCGCAGGACCAAGCAACGCCCGGTGAGCCGGTGGAGTCTTGCCAGACCAACCATCCCGGCGACGACGTGCCTCTGCGGCGGTGACCAGTGCCGCGCCCTCGCCGGCCAACCGGAGTCGCGTCGCGACCAACCGCACGGCCCGCCTGAAGCGGCATCCGGCTCCTATGCGGAACCCCGGTCACGGGCGCGGCTTTGCAATCCGCGTGCGGCGACCAACACGCAGACCCACGGCTTGCAATCGTGGAACGGCGTCACGGTTCAACGCGCGCGGTGCATCGCCGGGCGCACGCAACAGGAGTGAGGAAATGGCCCTTCCGGTCATGTCGCCGGCACCGGCAAACACCTATATCGAGACCACCGCGCCGAACGTCCGCGAAGACCTCGCGGATATCATCTATCAGATCGACAAAGACGAGACCCCAATGGTGTCGATGCTCGATAGCGTCGGCGCCGATCAGGTGCTGACCGAATGGCTGCTGCAAGAACTCAACCCGGCCGCCAATGTGCCGCAGCCCGAGGGTTTCACCGCCGCGATGAGCCCGGCCAAGAAGCCGTCGCGGTTGAATAACATCTGTCAAATCCTCGCCCGCACCGTGTCGGTGTCCGATACGCTGCGCGTGGTGCAGCAGGTCGGCGAGGAAGAATTCGCCCGTCAACTCCTGCTGCGCGGTCAGGAGCTCAAGCGTGATCTGGAACTCGCCATCACGTCGGAGTCGGTAAAAACCATCGCCGACCCGCGCGCGCTCGCCGGGTTCCCGACCTGGTGCAGCGTCGGGTCGGTCGGCGCCGGGGCGGGCGTGCTGCCGGTCGGCGACGGCACCAACGGGCACACGCCGGGGACGCTGCGCGATCTGACCATCACCATGGTGGAAGACTGCCTGCAAGCGAATTTCAACAACGGCCAGGTGCCATCGGCGGCGCTGATGTCGGCCAACATCAAGCGCTATTTCAGCGTGCTGGCGGCGACCACCGGCGCGCCGACCACCAACCCGATCGTGCAACAGAATATCCTGATGTCATCGTCGGCGCAGCCGGTGACACTGAATGGTGCGGTGGATGTCTACCGCTCGAATTTTGGCGAGATTCAACTGATCCCCGATCGGTTCATTCCCGCGCACATCATCGAACTGGTCAGTCGGGATTTCGTGGAGCTGGCGCCGCTGCCGAACCGCGACATGATCGAACAGGACTACGGCAAGACCGGCGATTCCACGCAGGGCGGCATTGTCTGGGAAGGCACGCTGCGCGTCACCGCACCGAAGGCACAAAGTTGTGTCTTCGATTTGAACCAATAGCGGAACGACAGGACACGGCCCGATGGCTCTGGAAAACACCCTGCTCGATATCCATCACCCGGACACCGGGCGGCGCACCCGCTACGTGCAGACCGAGAACGGCGCGATCATCGTCAACGATCAGGACCGCAGCGCCATTCTCGCAGCCAACGCCATCGAGCGGTCGATGTTCGACAAGTGGAACGCCTACAAGGCCAACGTCAGCAGCGGCGGCTGGACCAAGGTCGCGTCCATCCCGGCGGCGGATTTCTGGGCACTCGATGCGCGCGGCGTGACCCGCCATCCGGCCTCGCTGCGCGCCTGGCTCAATCGCGACGACACCCGCGCGTTCCGCACCGACGACTGCCGAAAACTCTAAGCCCGTGGCACGGCGCAGCAGAGGGAAACGGCCGATGATCGACCCCGATCAGTTCAAAATGCAGCCACCGCCGGCCGCGCAGGCGACGGCTGATGGCGTGCCGCTGGAGCTGCTGCAAGCCACCTATCCGCCGGACATTCTGCCCGGCCTGGTCGCCAAGGCGACCGGGCAAGCCTATCTGCCGGTGGACGATCCGAGCCGCTATCCGCCGCCGCCACCACCGCCCGACGATATCGCTTCGAGCGACGAAGCAGGCGATGACGCGACGCTGCGGGAAGGCGACCCATTGGAACCGGCGGTCTATCCGCCGGATATCCTGCCGATGCTGGTCGCGAAAGCGACCGACACGGCGGACAACCCGGCGGACGATCCGAGCCTGTTCCCGCCGCCGCCGCCACCGCCCTCCGACACCGCGTCGGGCGCTGATCCAATCGCCCCCGCCGAACCGGGGCCGCCCGGCAATATCGACGTGCCGGCGGTAACGCAGGACGGCGACACGCTGGCATGCACGATGGGCAACTGGAGCGGGGAACCCTACGGCTACGCCTATCAGTGGCAGCTTGATGGCAGCGACACCGGCGCCGACAGCGACACGCTGGTGGTCACAGCCGGTGACGTTGGCAAGACCGCAACCTGCGTGGTGACCGCGAGCAACGACCTCGGCTCTACCGCTGCGCCGCCGTCCAACGGCGTGGTCATTGCCGCGTTCACATAAAGGAGACGCGCCACATGGCTGATCCTGTCCTCACGACACCGACGCTGCCGGTCGGCCTGCTGAACAAGTATCTGCATCGCGCGCCGCCGCGCGGATCGACCTATACCAGCGCCGTCGATACGGCAGCGGCGGCCGTGGTGTGGACGGCGCCGGTGTTCCGGCGCGCCAACTTCGCGGCCGGCGGCTATCCCACCGACCCGACCCTGGCGACGCCCGCGCTGCCGAGCGGCATCCACCATACAGTCGAATACGCCGCCATCGCCGATGCCACGTTCAAGGCCGCCGTGGTGACCGCGCAGAACGCCGTGGTGTGGCCGGCGCCCGGCTATCCGCACAGCAATTACGGCGTCTATCCGTGACATGGCGACGCTGGCGCAACTCAGTGCTGATGTGGCGGGGTGGTTGGATCGCCGCGACGTGGAGCCGCTGATACCCGGCTGGATCGCGATGGCCGAAGCCGACATGCGGCAGATGCTGCGGGCGCGCTGTATGGTGGTGAAGGCGACGCAGCAGATCGACGCGCCGCTGATCAGCCTGCCGGCGGATTTTGCCACCATGGCGTCGATCCGCGATCTGACCACCGGCAAACTTCTCAAACTGGAAGACGATTTCACTGGGCCGCTGTACGGCGACGGCAGTTGCCCGGTGACCAGCTATCGCTTGCAGGGCGACTGCATCGAATTCCTACCGCATCCGTTCATCCCTGATCCGCCGCTACTGTCCTGGGTGCCGCAGCCGGTGGAAATGACCTGGTTCCGTGCGCCGAAGCCGTTGCGCGACCCGCAGGATACCAACCCGGTGCTGGAACAGCATTACGCGGTCTATCTGTTCGGCACCTGTAAATACGGCGGTATGTTCGAGCTCGATGACGACCGCGCCACGCAGATGAAGACCGCGTTCATCGAGGCGGTGACGGCGGTCAATCTGTGGTTCGAAACGTCGACCTA